>Ga0187886_1000028_pt1 | contig 212696 bp, 163 predicted proteins | sample June2016WEW_20_1_FD_133001 | JGI IMG/M metagenome (GOLD analysis project Ga0187886, IMG submission 133001) | Peatland microbial communities from SPRUCE experiment site at the Marcell Experimental Forest, Minnesota, USA - June2016WEW_20_150 | ecosystem: Environmental > Terrestrial > Soil >...
ATCGATCATTTCGTCCAACATTCAAATGCCAGCGCCCAGGCTTTCGCCTGGACGGCCACGGCCGATTCCATCCTGGCCAAGATCAAGAGACTTTGCCAATATATTTCCGAGACGGAACACTAGGAGCGGTGACCGGCGAGATGAAGTCATTTTTGGAGCGGCTCATATTTCCCTATCTTGTGTATGATCGGGAACGCTCATCCCTCTTCAAAAAGAAGATACCGGTCGGTTTCATTTATACCATGGGTGCGCCGGAGAACCGTATCAAAGAAGCGGGATACAATCAGCAATTTAAATTGATGGAAATGATTTTGAACAGGATTTTCGGAGGAGCATCAGAGTCGATGGTGGTCACCGATACTTATCAATTTGATGATTATTCCAAGTATGTGGTCACAGGAATGGATATTGAAGCTAAAGTTAAACGGCGACAGAAAGTATTTCCGACGGATTGCCAAAAAGCTTACGAAATGGGCGCAAGATTGGCCCGGTAATTCACCTGCGGAAAGATCGAAAATTCGAATAAGCAAGCTGGAAGACGAATTAACATAGTCATCAGTATTCCAAAGATGGGAGGCATATTTTCCAGTAGTTAAGCGTCAGATAAAAATTATTGAAACCAGGAACCTATAGCTTAAGAAGTCAGCTCGCGAGTCCGAAACCGCCTGACGACAAACAATTATGAAAATTGCTAATATCTCAAATTATTTAGTGCGTTTGTATTAGTCTTTATCTTTACTCCCTGATACGGCACGATCTCAATAAGGCCAGAAGCATGGATCTCTTAAAGGACAGGCCAAGACTTTTTTAGAAGAGAAAAGAAAAGGCAAGTCGTCTCGATGAAGAGCGGCGCCAGGGCCTGATTATTGATTTCTGGACTTTGTTTCAGAACACGATGGGCAAGTCGTCTCGGGGAAAACAGAGAGCGGCGCTGGCGGGCTGAATATCGATTTTCATTTTCGAAAGGATTTTTCAGCCTCTTCCATTTCTTAACGTATGATACTGCCGATCCCAGGTCCTGGTGGCTGCTGTTGCGTCGTCTGCTGCGTCTTGATCTGCGGGATTGGCAGTCCGATGACGACGTTGTCGCCTTCCTTCAGCTCGCCGCTCACCACCTCCTTCACCTCGGTGTAGCTCTTGTCAGCCACGCCCAGGCGGAGGGTGATTTGGCTCAGCGAACCGTCGGGATTCTGCTTCCAGACACGGCCAACGCTTTGACTCGCCTGGTCTGACTGGCCTGCGTCTTGCACCCTCGTACCTCTCGCCTTTTGCGGCGGAGACGCCTCGCTCGAAGTCGACTGTTGCACTTGCGTCTGCTGCGCGGCACCGGCTGCCTGATTAGACGGAATGAACCTGAGGGCTGAGTTCGGGACTCGAAGCACGTTATCAGCAGAAGCGGTGATGATGCTCGCAGTGGCCGTCATTCCAGGCCTGAGCTTCAGTGAAGGATTGTCCACGTCCACGATACAGGTGTAAGTGACGACGTTCTGCACCACCGTGGCAGAAGACCTCACCTGCGTGAGTGAGCCCGCGAATTTTTCTCCTGGAAAAGCCGAGACTGTGAAGTTGACCTTCTGGCCTTCCGCCACCTTGCCGATATCGGCTTCGTTAACGCTGCACTCAATCCTCATCTTGGATAAATTGTTCGCGATGGTGAAAAGCACGGGCGCTTGGAGGCTTGCCGCCACAGTCTGACCGATGTTCATATTCCTGCTGATGACGACTCCATCGATGGGCGAGCGGATGGTGCAGTGGCCAAGATCGACTTTGCTTGCATCGAGCTGAGCCTTGGCTTGGCTCAGCTTGGACTCCGAAGTCTTTACGTTTGATAAGGCTGTCGAATAAGTCACCGTCGAAGTCTCTTTCTCCTCGACCGAAATTATGTTCTTTCCGAACAGGTCCAGTGCCCGGTCGTTTTTCTTTTTCGCGTCTTCCGCGGCGACCTTGGCGTTGTCCACGCTTGTCTGTGCGCTTTCATAATTCGCTTGGTCCTGGCCGACCTGGGCTAGGAAATCAGAATTGTCCAGTTCGGCGAGCACCTGGTTGGCTTTTACAATTTGGTTGAAATCTACGTAGAGAGCTGATATCCGGCCTGAGACCTGGCTGCCGACTTCCACCAGAATGTAAGGGGTGAGCGTTCCTGACGCCGTGATGCTGGCTTCCACGTTTCCCTTCTTTATGGCCTCGGTGCGGTATTGTGCGGCAACGCTTATCCGGCCGGGCTTTATGACGAAGAAGAATACGATGGCCGCCACGAGGATCAGCGCTGCCCCTCCGATTAAGAACTTCTTCATGTTACCTCCTGTTGAATTACGAGATATGCTTGTTTTACATGAATGCGGGCTTGGCGATGGGATTAGGATTCATTGGACGCCGTGGCATGTTCCTGCGCCTTCATCTCTGATTTCGCTCAGACCTGGTCTTTGCCTTCTCTTGAGCTTTGATCACGTCTTTTTTGAAGAACGCCCTGGCTTCAGCCAATTTTTTCTCTGCGATCTCCAATCCTTGCTTGATGAGAGCCTCAGCCTTTTCTCCATTCTGAAGATACTCTCTCTTGCTCGTATCCCGGATTGCGTAATCCTGGAATAGCGACAGATGTGGCGATGATTGCTCGACAGCCTTATCGGGAGCTTTCGGAGTTGCCGGAGGAGGAAGCGGCATGGGCGGGTGAGCAGGAGGCCGTGGTCCGCGTCGCATCCTTGGGAGTGGAGGATGCCTTTTGTCGATGTGATACTTGATGCCGCCCAGCTCGAGGACCAGGCGCTGGACTCCGCCGAGGTTTTTGTCGTACTGCACAAAGAAATCCAGGTTGGCCTCTGACTCGATGAACGGGTTGTTGAACAGGTAGAGACGCTCCTCTGACTCCATGGGGTGGAAGCTTTTGGCGTAGATCTGCTTGCTGAAGCTGAACAAGCTGGCCTTGTGCAGCCGAACCCACATGCCGGGACGATAATCGGCGTGTACGCGCGTGAACCATAGGTAGCCGGCGCAGAGTACGATGATCACAACCGCCACTGTCGCGATCGCTTTGCCCTTTGGCTTCTTGCTGCCGATTGGACGAATAGAGCTATCTGTCATGATGCACTCCCTTATATTCCTCGCATTTTTTTGCCTATTCGTATCGTAAAGCTTCGATCGGATCCATATGCGCGGCTTTCCTGGCCGGATAATACCCGAAGAAGATGCCGACGAAGGCGGAGAATCCGAACGCGAGCAGAACCGAGCCTGTCGAGACAATGGTGGTTATCGTGGCGAACATAGGGATGAAGTGCAACAGCTTCGAGGCGCCGAAGCCTAGGAGTATCCCGAGGATGCCGCCGACAATGCTGAGTACCACAGCCTCGAAAAGAAACTGGACGAGGATGTCGATTTTCTGCGCGCCGATCGCCATGCGGATTCCGATCTCTCGGATGCGCTCGGAGACGGAGACCAGCATGATGTTCATGATGCCAATCCCGCCGACGAGCAGCGAGATGGAGGCGATGCTGCCGAGCAGTACGGTGAGGATGTTGGTGGAGTCGGCTGCGCTCTCAGCGATGTCGGCCATGTTCCGAACAGTGAAATTGTCCGATGCTCCCGGCTCCAACTTGTTGTACTCTCGCATGAGCTCGGTGATCTCAGTCATGGCCGAGTCAGTGGATTCCTCGTTCACGGCGCTGATCTGGATTGAGCTGAGGGTGGGAGTCCCGCCTCCGATGAGACGTTCCGAAATAGTGGTGTACGGTGCGAGGATCATGTCATCCCTGCTTCCCCCCGGACCTCCGGACTGGCCCTTTGCCTTCAACACGCCGATCACGGTGAACGGAACATTCCTGATTCGGATGATCTGCCCGATGGGATCGGTGCCGGGGAAGAGGTTCGTGACTGTATCAGCGCCCAGAACGCAAACCGTTGCGCCAGAGTCCACTTCAGTCTGCTCAAAGAACCTGCCCGAGTAAGTGGAGTCGAGAGTCCAGTTTCCGATGATATCGAAATTCTCGTTAACCCCTTGGATCAAGGTATTCCAGTTCTTGTTCTCGAAGATGACCTGGCTTCGAGTCTGATAAACAGGGGAAGCGAAGCCAACGCTGGGGCAACGATCCAGGATGAGCTGGACCACCTCGAGATTCAGAGGAATGCTTCCTGCGCCGCTCTGCGCCCCACCCGTCATTCGGCTTCCGGAAGAGACTGTGAGATTGTTGGTGCCCATGGCATTGAATCTTGCCTCGACCGCTTCCCTGGCGCCGGCTCCGATGCTCACCATCGCGATGACGGCACCGACGCCGATGATGATGCCGAGCATTGTCAAGGCCGTGCGCATCTTGTTCCTGGTCAAGGCGCGAAACGAGAGCCTGAAGATGCGAATCATTCTTCTTAATTTCATCGCGTTCCTCCTTGCCTGATGTCGAACTTCACATCTTCTCTGTCGATCAAGCCGTCCTTCACATGGATCACTCGGTTAGCATAAGCCGCGATATCCGACTCGTGCGTGACGAGTATGATGGTGATCTTCTTTTCCCTGTTCATGTCCAGGACGATCTTCATCACGTCTTCGCTCATCTTGGAATCCAGGTTTCCCGTTGGCTCGTCCGCCAAGATAAGGCTTGGGTTGTTCACCAAGGAGCGGGCGATGGCCACTCTCTGTTGCTCTCCTCCGGAAAGCTGGTTCGTGTTATGCGTTTCCCGGCCCTCGAGCCCGACGAGCTTCAACGCCTTGAGCGCTCGCTCCCTGCTTTGCTTACCGCTCACGTCGGCGTAAAGCATGGGCAATTCCACGTTCTCTCGGGCAGAGGTGCGCTTGAGAAGGTTGAAGCTCTGGAATACAAAGCCGATGCTCGTGTTACGCAGGATAGCGAGGCTCCTGTCGCTTAGCCTGGAAACGGCTTGGTCATCTATGAAATAAGTTCCCGAAGTCGGCCTGTCCAGGCAGCCTAGGATGTTCATCAACGTGCTCTTGCCTGAGCCGGACGGGCCCATAATGGCGACGAAATCGCCGCGAAGCACGTTGTAGGTGATCCCTCTCAGAGCCCGTACGTCGACCTCGCCGACATGATACGTTCGCACGATATTTTCAAGCCTGATTAATGCAGGATTCATGGTTTTCTCCGGTGGTGAATAAGACTGTTTTCAATTTCGTTTAAAGGAAAAGCCATCATAAAATCTCTTCGATCGCCAAATCGATAAAGAGGAAGATTTTTACTACAATAGCTAGAACTCATTATAAGACGTTTCTCCAGAAAGTTCTATCGGGATGTACCAGTGAACCCGATCCAATCCCGGGCAAGTCGTCGGGGGGGAAGATAGAGAGTTGCGCTAGCGGCTGAATATGGATTTCTGGACGGGGTTACAGAACATCCCTGGGCAAGGAGGCGAAGAAAAAAAAGGAAGTATATAGTTCATTAGCGCTGAACTCGCTCATTGGATTATGCGACTTGCGGATCTGGATTCGCTCAGGAAAGATGAGGAGTATGGGAGGTTGATGAAGAAATATTTTTCAGAGGGGCAGGTGGCCTAATGAGCAGGGGCAGTTCAGTGAAACGATGAGGCAGAACAGCCCGGCTTACTGGATTTTAGCAGACATCTGCTTGACCAGATCCTCGACAGCCTTGCGAAGCGCCTGTGCGTTCGGTGTGTTTCCTCCCGCTTCCTTGTCCGAATTGATGCTTCCCCATTCAGTGGAGACATCTGCGCTGACTGATCTATCCGTTTTGCTCCCGCTTGCACGGAAGCTCTCGATGAGCGTCCCGGTGGAAACCGAAATCAGATCGCCCTGGATAACCACGGATGCTGTGACTGTCTGCAACGAAGTTCCAAGCGACTGCCCGAGAACCGAAATCCCGCCTACTCCCGATGAGCTCTTGCTGACCTCCGCCTCGAGGATCGTTCCAATAACCACGTAGTCCACTCCGTTTTTCTTCCCCAGCTCCACCGCCTTGTCGAAATCTATGGGTGTGGGTTCTTCGTCTTTGGGCTTGGGAACTTGAATGAATTTCGGTATGTACTTCTTGTTCTTCAAAAACTCAGATCGAATGAATTTTGCTACTTGATCTCCAAGTTCCGGGCCGGCGTTCGCTGCGTCTTCGAATGGAAGGACTCCGATCTTTTGCGCCCATACAAACGAAGGGACTAGCGCTAGCAACAACGCGGCGATGAATACCTTCATGCTGCACCTCCTTTGGAATTGCCTTGCGATGTAGGAATCCCCGCGAGAACGGCTTTTCTCACGGCATCCTCGTAGTCGGCGGATTCCAGGAATGCGATAATGGCCTCCGGGACCGATCGACTTTCCGCTGACCTCTTAGCGTCCATAAACCAGCAGGCGGAACGTTCCCGGAATCGCAACCGGATTCGAACGGGGCCGATCCGGTGTGGGAGCCGGAGGCGAATTAAAATCCGACGTAGTCAGGAAGAGATTGTGAGTCTTGGGATCGAGCGCCATCGTTTTGGCCCCGACCTCGGTCTTGACTGTCTGAACCTCGCTGTACTTCTCGGGCGAGTCTTCGTGGAAGATATGGATCATGCCATCACGGGTCGAGGTGAATATAAGCCCAGTCTCCGGCTCATAGACAGTGGCGTCCGCCCCGCCACTGATGGGGAATGACTGGATGACTTTGCCGTTGTCGGCATTCATGACGACGAGGAACTGTGGGTTGCGGCCTGCGGAGAATAGCCGACGATGCACCGTGTCCATCGCCAGAGCTGTAGGGGCTCCAGCCGGCGCGACGGGCCACCGGGCTTTGATCCCGAGCGCTTCGGAATCTATCACCACGACCTCGTTTGTTTCTTCATTGTTGTTGTAGACCACTCCCTTGCCATCGGCGACCGCGTTTTCGGGACCACCGCCCAAGGGGATGGTCTTGACCACAGTCCCCTTGACGGGATCGATCACCGTCGTGTTTTTGGCGTTTCCGTTGAACGAAAATATGCGCTTTGATGCCGGATCGTAGACGATAGCGTCCGCATCGGGTTCGGCTTTGACTTCGCCCGTAATTTTTAAAGTCGCGATGTCGACAATGAACACTTTGCCCAGGCTGCCGTCAGTGATAAATCCTTTGCCAAGATCCTTGACTAAAACGATCCCATGGCACCGTTCCAAGCCGGAGATTGTGCCCACCACGGCATAGCTATCGGCATCGAGCACCTTAATCTCAGTGCCGTGCGAGAGGTAAAGACGGCGCGCTGCAGGGTCAATCGTAATATAGTCAAAATACTCCTTCCCACCCGGTGCCGCGCTAAGAGGGACTTTCTTAATCAGGTGATAATTGACCACCTGCGGACCTGCAAGAACCACAGTGCTAAGCAATAGAAAAGATACACAGACGGCAAAACGGCACGAACTCGAAATGTTCATGAAAACTCTCCCTTCCATTAGTGGGTTGCGGGGACGGACGTACGCCACACGCCTCGCTTCGATGCCCGTCGGCAAAGCCAAGTTTTGATGTGACAAAAAAATTATACTCCAATCGTTCCCTTCCGGCAAGGCAGCATAAGGTTAGAAGAATTTCTTTTTTGTGTTTGGAGAAGAAGAGCGGCGCCGGCGGCTGGGTATCGATTTCTTGATGTTATTTCAGGACACCCAGGATAAGGAGGAGAGGGGGGAACAGGAGGGAGGGCGACTATGAGGATAAAGAGGGAGTTGAACCGATTGGCTATACTCGAATCCTTGCCAAACGGTGTCAGCTGAATTACCATGAGAGCAGGAACCTGTAGCTTAAGAAATCAGCAAGCGAGTCCGAAACCGCCTAACGACGAACAATTACGGGCCGAAAGCCATCTTGAACTAAGGAATGAGGAGAAAATGAAAACAAAGACGAGGCTCATTTTTCTGGTTGTTTTTTTTACCGCTGCTATCTGCCTTGCTCAGTCCGGAGGCAAGGCCGGAGAAGCAGCCAAGCCTGCTCCAATGCACTTTGATCAGAATCTGATCCAGGGAATGAAGTGGAGGCTCGTGGGTCCGTTCCGAGGAGGCCGCGTTCTTGCCGTTGAGGGAATCGTCAATGAGCCGAATGTTTATTACATGGGAGCCGTGGCCGGCGGTGTGTGGAAAACAACCGACGGAGGGCACAACTGGAACCCCCTCTTTGACCGGCAATCCGTATCTTCGATTGGCAGCATGGCTGTGGCACCTTCAAATCACACCATCGTTTATGCGGGTTCGGGGGAAGCTTGCATTCGCGGAGATATCTCCTACGGAGATGGAGTTTATAAGTCTACAGATGCCGGCAGAACCTGGAAAAACGTGGGGCTTCGCGATACACGCCACATTGGCGCTGTTATTGTTGATCCCCAGAATCCGGACGTCGTTTTCGTCGCAGCTCTAGGACACGCTTACGGTCCCAACTCGGAGCGCGGATTATTTCGCTCAATGGATGGCGGCACCACGTGGAGCAAGGTTTTATCCAAGGACGATAAGACAGGTGCAGTCGACGTTGTGTTTGATCCGGGCAACAGCAGCATTCTTTATGCCACGTTATGGGAGGTCTATCGAACGCCTTATAGTCTCTCCAGCGGCGGACCCGGGGGCGGACTTTACAAGTCCGTCGATCGCGGCTTAACTTGGAATCGGGTGGGTGGGAAAGGGTTTCCGGCAGGCGTCCTTGGCCGGATCGGCGTTTCCGTTTCAGGCGGCGACTCGAATCGAGTCTATGCCCTGATTGAAGCCGAAGAGAGCGGCTTGTATCGTTCCGATGATGCGGGAGAGAGTTGGATCAAAGTGAACGATGATGGGCGCATTCGCCAGCGCCCTTGGTATTACTGTCATGTGTTCGCCGATCCTAAGTCGGCAGACACGGTTTACGTTCTGAACACGGGTCTGTTGCGATCGATTGACGGAGGGAAATCATTCAACTTGCTGCCTGCGCCACATGGAGACCATCACGGCCTTTGGATCGACCCCACGAATCCGGAGCGTATGATCAACGGTAACGACGGGGGCGCCAGCATTACGACGGATGGCGGCAAGACGTGGACCACACAAGAAAACCAACCCACTGCGCAATTCTATCACGTCGCGACGGACAATCGCTTTCCTTACTTTATCTACGGAGCGCAGCAGGACAATACATCGATCGCCATCGCGAGCATGGATGACGAGGGCGCGATCGGGCGCCAGGACTGGTACCCCGTCGGAAGCGGCGAGTGCGGATACATCGCTCCGGATCCGCGGGACAGCAGCATTGTCTACGCCGGCGCGGAAGGCTTGCTCACGCGCTTCGATAAGCGCAGCGAGCAGGCGAGCGATATCAGTGTCTGGCCGCTGGACGTATCCGGTCACGGGGCTGAGAGCCTTAAATACCGTTTCCAATGGACTTCGCCGATGTTCCTTTCACCGCACGATCCCGACGTGATTTACATTGCTGCGGAGAGGGTGTTCAAGTCTATCGATCACGGCCAGAGCTGGAAAGCCATCAGCGGAGATCTCACCCGGAATGACAAGAGCAAGCAAAAGCCATCGGGGGGACCGCTGACTAAGGACATTACCAGCGTAGAGTACTATGACACGATCTTTGCGCTTGCCGAATCTCCCTTAAAAAAAGGAATGCTGTGGGCAGGAACAGACGACGGGCTGGTCCACATAAGCATGGATGACGGACAGAACTGGTCAAATGTCACTCCCAAGCAGTTGCCGGAATGGAGCATGATCAGCATCATCGACCCCTCTGCGCATGACGCCGGAACCGCCTACATTGCGGTAGATCGTCATAAGCTCGACGATTACCGACCCTACATCTATAAAACCAGTGACTACGGGAAGTCCTGGTCGTTTATCGTCAGCGGAATCCCAGAAGGCACGTACGTCCATGCGGTCCGCGAAGATCCCAAACGGAAGGGCCTCCTCTATGCAGGAACCGAAATCGGCGTTTTTTTCTCACTGGATGATGGTGGCCACTGGAACTCTCTTCAGCTCAACCTGCCGACGGCGCCGATTCATGATCTCGTAATAAAAAACAACGACCTTGTTGTTGCCACCCATGGCCGCTCTTTTTGGGTACTGGACGATATCGTGCCTCTACGACAGATTGATTCCACTGCAGCGAATCAGGAGATGCTTCTCTTTACCCCGCAGCCAGCTTATCGCCTGCATTACCCGGGCCAAGTCGATCGCCGCCGTCCTGTTGGGGAGAACCCGCCGCCGGGAGCGATCATCGACTATTATTTTAAAGAGGCGCCCAAAGGCGAGATTACACTTCAGATCATCGACAACGAAGGGAAGCCGGTGAGAACGCTCTCGAGCATTGAGAAAAAGGAGGCCGAACAGCCGCCCGAATGGCCCGGCCAGGTGAGGGAGATGAAGACGATTCCTGCCTCCGCGGGGATGAAACGCTACGTCTGGAATTTACGCTTCGATGATCCCATCAAGGTGCCGGGAGCTTTCTACAGTGAAGGTGGACCGCGAGGGCCGTTGGTACTTCCAGGCAAATATCAGATCAAACTGACGGCGGACGGCCGAACACAGTCTGCAGCTCTCGAGGTATTGGCGGACCCGCGGGTGAAAGTTCCTGCCGCGGATCTGGAAAAGCAGTTCGATCTTTCCATGCGGATCTATCATAGTATCAGCAGGATGCACGAGGCCATCAACCAGATCCGTGATCTCAAGTCACAAATCCAATCGCTGCGCAAGCGTTTAGAGGACGATCCGAAGCTGAAGCCTCTCGTCGCCGCCTCCGAAGATCTAGAAAAAAAGCTGTCGCTGGTGGAAGAAAAGCTGATCCAAGTGAACATGAAAGGCTCGGAGGCGAATCTGGCCTTCCCGGGCATGCTGAATGAACAGTTCGATTCTTTCGCTTCAAGCGTTGAAGGTGCCGACACAGCGCCAACCCAACAGCAATATGAGGTTTACACGATGCTGGATGCCGGTCTGGCGGATCAGCTCAAGAAGCTGGATAGCATCATCAGTGCCGACCTGGCGACTTTTGAGGAGGCCTCGAAGGGGTACAATATCCCCGTGCTCTTCGTGCCCAAAGCCCGGCACTAGTGGGTCGCGGGCGAACACTCCTGGCAGGCTAGGAACAGGGCGGAGGAGTGAAAATCTGCTGATCTGTGCCGGCTAAGCTCGGGTTCTTTTCCACGCTCCTGACCTGACCCGGGAGGACATGGGTCTCCACGGGTTGCCGGCCACAGGGCAAAGGCGATCTGCTCCTCCGTGAACTTCGATGTCTTCATCGACAAAACCTCCTCCAAAAGATTTTGCCGGAAAACTCACATTTTGTCTGGACCATTTTTAAGGGATGAGATCCTAAGCAAGTCCATTTTTAACCGCCTCATAATCTCGATCGTGAAGGAGGCAGTCGGCCACGGCGACTGTTAAGGGAATATGAGACACAATACCCATTTCCCAATTTTCGGGAGTGGTCGGATAGGAGTAGGCAGTATCAGGGAATCAGGTATTGTGGCTCCCTATTAAATTTATTCGTCGGAGGCCAAGACCTTCACATGCTCCGTCGTCTCTTCCAATGAAGGAGGTTTCGAGATTTTAAATCAATACAAGATAAATAGTAAAAATATCTTGTATTATTTATAAACGTCATGTAAATTGGAGGTATGGACAAAATGCAAACGACGATCTCCAAGCGTGGACAGACGGTCGTTCCCGCCGTTCTCCGGCGAAAACACAAGATCGGAGAAGGCGACCGGCTCGTCTGGATCGACGACGGAGAAACAATTAAAGTGGTCCCTGTTTCCGGCGACTCCGTCCGGACCCTCAAGGGAATCGCCCGGGGCGAGGGGCTGCGGGAAGACCTCTTGAGATGGCGGCGCGAGGAGCGATCGCGTGAAACCTGATCGCTACGTCCTGGACACGTCCGCGTTGTTTTCCTACATGGAAGACGAGTTTGGTTCCGCTTTCGTGGAACAAGTCCTGAACGACCCAAGGTCCTCTGTCCTCATTCCCTGGCCTGTTCTCTTTGAAGACTATTACGCAACGCGACGGAAAAAAGGCGAGAGGGAGGCGGATCGCCGTTATGTCCTGGTCAAGGAACTGCCGGCCGAGATCGTCTGGGCCTTCGATGAGCCGCGCCTCTTGTCGGCCGCTCGGATCAAGGCCCGGTTTCCACTTTCGTTTGCTGACGCCATCATCGCGGCGACGGCCGAGCGGGAACGCGCCGTGCTTGTTCACAAGGATCCCGAATTCGACGCGCTCGAAGGGACTGTCCGGCTGCGATCCCTGCCTTATAAAAATTGATCGGTGGTCGGATGGCTTCCTTCGCGGCCATTCCCTTATTGTTGACATCGACCCGTAGCGGGGAATATTCTTTTCTCATGAAGGGTGGTACCGATTCCGAGCTTAAGAGGAGCGAAAGTCGCGCAACGGGAGAAAGCAATTTCTTATTTGAATCCGGCAGCTGATAGGCTGCAGCCTTGAATTAATTGACCCCATGCCGAATAATATTCTTATGAAAAGGGGGACGAAAACAGCAGCTTCCGTTTCAATGATAGTCGTTTGCTGCGTGTGTGTCGGGCGGCCCTTATCGGCGCAATCCTCGGACGAGTTGTTCGCCCGCCGGCGCCGGACCATGGTTGTCGAACAGCTTGAGTCCCGGGATATAAAGGACAAACGCGTTCTTGAGGCAATGCGACAGGTCCCGCGCCATCTCTTCGTCCCCCTCTCCTATCGCGACCAGGCGTATGCGGACCATCCGCTGCCCATCGGTGAAGACCAGACGATCTCCCAGCCTTACATCGTCGCCCTAATGACCCAGTGCATGGAGCTGAAGGGTCAGGAAAACATCCTCGAGGTCGGCACGGGCTCGGGATACCAGGCGGCCGTCCTATCTCTCCTGGCCTCCCGGGTTTACAGCATCGAGATCAATGCGACCCTGGCCGAAAGCGCCCGGAACCTGCTCCACAACCTCGGGTGCGCCAACGTCGACGTCCGAACCGGCGACGGCTTTTTCGGCTGGCCGGGAAAAGCGCCTTTTGACGGAATCATCGTTACGTGTGCCGCCCGGCGCGTGCCCGGTCCTTTGTTCGAACAGCTCAAGGAGGGCGGCCGGATGGTGATCCCCGTGGGCGAAACGGGCGAAGGCCAGCGGCTCATCCGAGTGCGCAAGCTCAAGGGAAAAGCCTACGAGGAAGAGATCTCCCTGGTCACGTTCGTTCCTATGCTCGGCCAGGACAAGAAAAAAGACTGACCGCTATCATCGCCGTTTTCCGGCAGACAGTCCGCCTGGATCTGCTATTTCCGCCCCGCGAGCTGTTCGTCCCGCCTTGGCTTGAACTCCGAGCCGGGCTTCCATTCCGGCATCTTGGTTGCCATGGCGACGCGATAGCCGACCGCGAGATAAAGCTGGAGGTCCTCGACGGCGCCGCCGAGGTCCCAATCCGGGCGGACCTCATCGGAGGGCTTGTGGTAGTTATTCCGCGTGTAGTCCTCGCGGATCTTGAGGCCCCAATCCGCTGGCCGGCCGATGAAATCGATCCCGGCGCCCGGGTTGATCGCCGGAACGCCCTGCTTGGCGAAGGAGAAGTGGTCGGAACGGAAGAACGATCCATTTTCCGGCGTCGGGTCGGGCTTCAGGACCCGACCCTGCTCCGCGGACGCGCTCTGCATATAATCATCGAGCTCCGAGTTCCCGAGGCCGACGATCACGAGGTCCTTCGTCCGGCCATGGACGTTCATGGCGTCGATGTTGATGACGCCGGCCGTTTGGGCCAGCGGGTAGATCGGGTGGAGGGCGTAGTAGGCGGATCCAAGCAATCCCTGTTCTTCAGCGGTGACGAAGAGGATGAGGACGGACCGCTTCGGCGGCGGGTTGATCTTGGTGAGAGAGCGCGCCAGCTCGATGATGCCGCCGATGCCGGTCGCGTTGTCGATGGCCCCGTTGTAGATTTTGTCGCCGTTGATCTCGGGCCCGATCCCGAAGTGATCCCAATGAGCCGTGTAGATCACGTATTCGTCCTTAAACACAGGATCGCTCCCTTCGATCCGGGCCACGACGTTTGTCGAGTCGATCGTCCGGAGTTTGTTCCTGAGGGTGATCGAGGCGGTCGTCCTGAGGGGGACCGGTTTGAATGCGCGGGTGGCCGCGCCCTTTTTCAGGGTCTCGAAGTCCTGCCCGGCCGCCGCGAAAAGCGTCTTCGCCTGGTCCAGCGTCATCCAGCCTTCGACCGCCGCGCGTCCCATGTTCTTTTCGGGCGAAACTAGGTCGAACTGTTCGGTGACCTTGCTCTGGACCACCGAGAACGGGTAGGCCGCCGGCTCGGTCTCGTGGACGATCAGCACCGCGGCCGCGCCCATCTTCGCGCCCATTTCGTATTTGTAGGACCAACGGCCGTAATAGGTCATGGCCCGGCCGCCGAACGTCTTGGGGTCGAGCGCGGTTGGGTCGGCCGGGTCCGGGACCGGAGGATCGCCAATCAGCACAACCATCGTTTTGCCTTTGAGATCGACTCCCTTGTAATCGTCCCAGGAGAACTCAGGGGCTTGCACTCCGTACCCGACGAAGACCATCTTGGAGTTGTCCAGGCTGACGGTCTCGAGAAAACGCTTCGTCCAGGCGACATAATCGTCTTTCCATTTCAGGTCCTGGTGGCGGCCGCCATTGCGGAAGCTCAGCACGGGGCTGCCCTGGACGGCGATCCCGGCCAGCGGGACCTTCTGGATATAGGTCCCGTCGGTGTTCCCGGGCTTGAGGCCGAGGCGCTTGAGCTGATCCACCATATAGGCGACGCTCAATTCCTCGCCCCGGGTTCCGGGGGCACGGCCCTCGTATTCGTCGGAGGCCAAGACCTTCACGTGCTCCAGCACGGCGTTGCCGTCAATGGGGGGCATGGAGGATACGCTCAGGGTTGACGGCTTCGGAGAAGGCTTGGAAGGTCCTCCGCAGGCCGGGAACAAGAGAACAAGGACCAAAAGTCCAAAAGATAGCAGTCTGCAACATATCGGGATTCTTCGCATGACGCCCTCCATGGGAGAGGTTATATCGCCGTCCGCGGACCGGTGTCAAGAAAAAAGGTGGGAGATATCGGATCGATGAGGATCAGCAGGACCTTTGATCTTCCAGGCCGTTCTTGGCCAATGCCTCGTCGATCTCGAGCCGGCGGCTGGATAAAGATTTCTGGACGGGGTTTGAGAACATATCGGGCAAGTCGGAGAGGGAGGGGGAAAGAGGGGGAGAGCAAATTGACGCTTCCTCGAAATTTTGATAATCTTGAGCCACACCTGATTGAAGGGGTCAGGAATGGCTATTAAGTGCCCAAAATGCCAGGTTGAAAATCCAGCCGGAGCGGTTTACTGCGCCAAGTGCGCGACCAAGCTGGAAGCCGCCGGGATGGGGGAGGGATTCTCCTTCACTCGGACCTTCGCCGGGCCCGAGGATCGATATCAGCCCGGAGGCATGATCGGCGGCAGGTACAAGCTTCAGACCATTGCCGGCCGCGGTGGGATGGGCGTCGTTTTCAAAGCCGAGGACACGAGACTGCGGCGGACGGTCGCCCTCAAGTTCCTGCCCGAGGAATTCAGCCGGGCGCCGGAGGCCAAGGAGCGATTTTTACGCGAAGCCCAGGCCGCGGCCATTCTCGACCATCCGAACATCTGCCCCATTTATGAAGTCGACGAAGCCGATGGGGCGACGTTCTTCACCATGGCCTTCGTCGATGGCCTCAGCCTCAAGGATAAGATCGCCGCAGGGCCCGTGCCTCTCCTCGAAGTGATCGATCTCGCCCTCCAGATCGCCGAAGGCCTGAAGGCCGCCCACGAAAAAGGAGTCGTCCACAGAGACATCAAGCCGGCCAACATCATGCTCGGCCGGGAGGGGCAGGCCCGGATCACGGATTTCGGCCTGGCCTCGCTCGAAGGCGGGGCCGCCCTCACCCGCCCTCAAACGGTCCTAGGCACAGCGGCCTACATGTCGCCGGAGCAGGTTCGGGGCGAGAAGGCCGATGGGCGGACCGATATCTGGGCCTTCGGCTGCACCCTTTATGAAATGACGACCGGCCGTCGTCCGTTCCCGGGAGAGCACGGACAGGCCGTACTCTACGAGATTCTGAATGAGACCTCGCCGCCTCCCTCCGCGCTCAGGGTCGACGTTCTGCCGGGATTGGAAAAGGTCATCCTCAAGTGCCTTCAAAAAAAACCCGCCGACCGCTATCCGGACATGGAAAGCGTCATCGATGCCCTGAAGGGCGTGAGCGTCCGGCGGCCCGCGGCGGAGGGCGAACCGGCTGCGCCGAAAGAGGTCCTGCCCTCGTTGGCCGTCCTGCCTTTCGCCGATATGAGCTCGGCCAAGGACCAGGACTATTTCGCCGAAGGGCTGGCCGAAGAGCTCATCCACGCCCTCGCCCGCATCCGGGGGATCCGGGTCGTGGCCCGGACATCGGCCTTCGCTCTCAAAGGCCTGAAATTGGACGTCCGGGAGATCGGGAAAAGGCTCGACGTCCGGGCCGTCCTCGAAGGGAGCGTCCGGAAAGCCGGACACCGGCTCCGGATCACGGCCCAGCTCATCGATGCCCGGACCGGCCTCCACATATGGTCGGAGCGGTTCGACCGGGAGGAGGCCGACGTCTTCGACATCCAGGACGAGATCTCGCTGGCCATCGTGGAGCATCTCAAGGTCTCCCTTCTGGCCGGGGAGAAAACGGCCCTCCGGAGGCGTTCCACCGACGATCCGGAAGCCTACAATCTCTACTTGAAGGGGCTCTACTTCGTCGCCCGGCCGAATCCCGAGGCCATCGGGAAGGCCTTGAATTTCTTTCACGAAGCCATCGGCCGGGACCCGAACTTCGCTCTGGCCCACACGGGCGTCGCCACCGTCTTTTCCACCCTGGGGATCATGAATCTGGCCCCGCCGGCCGAGATGTATCCGAAAGCCAAAGCGGCCCTTGAAAAATCGCTGAGCCTGGACCCGGATTTGGCCGAGGCCCATGCCGTCGCCGCTTCACTGCAGTTCTGGTTCGAATGGAATTGGACGGCTGCCGAGAAGAGCTTCGGCCGGGTCCTGGCGCTCAATCCGGGCGACGCGATGTCCCGGGGGCAATATGCCTGGCTGCTGATGAACAGGAAGCGGTTCGACGAAAGCGTCCAGGAGATCAAGCGCGCCCTGGCCATCGATCCGCTGATGCCCCTCTTCTATGCCTGGTCGATCGGCCTTCATAACACCGCCGGCCGCTATGATGAAGCCCTTGGGGAATTTACGAAGATGGGGCAGATCGATCCCAACTTCGGCTTGGCTTATTTTCATGCCGGAATGGCCTACTACCTAAAAGGCCTTTATGACGAATCCATCAAGACGCTCGAAAAAGGGCGCGAACTTGTCGTTTTCCCGGGTTGGATCGAAGGGATGCTTTTGTTTTGTCATCTCAAGAAAGGAGACCGCAAAAAGGCCGAGGAGATTTTGGCCGCGGAGCTCGAAGATAGAAAGAGATCGCCAGTCTCACCAGTGTGCCTGGCGTGGGATTTCGCCGCCCTCGGAAATCTCGACAGCGCCATTCAGTGGTTGGAAACGGCGATCCAGGAGCGCGATACTTTAATGGCCTTCATTCACGTTTATACGGAAATGGTCAACCCGGTCCTCGCCCGCGATCCGCGGTTCGACACGATCTTAAAAAAAATGAATTTGACGAAGTGATTTCGGGATAGCACCGACCATCCTCGCCATCCGGAACGCACCGTCCTCTTCCGGGTGTTGTTCCATCATTTTGAGCGCTTCGTCGCGGAGTACGAGGAGCTTTTCGATCAGATGGAGATCAACATCCTGGGCAAGTCGTCGAGGATAAAAGAGAGCGGCGCCGGCGGATGAAGATCGAATTATAAAGGTGGTTTCAGAACATCCCGGGCAAAGAGAAGAGGAGGGAGGGGGAAGGGAGCTGCAGGAAGAGGAGCGGGTCATTTTTCTACGCTTGCTGATATGTTTTCCGCCTGGCGCCAGCGTTGCCGCTTTTGGTTCCCTTCCGATTGCCGCCTTCAGGAAATCTGCTGAGTGTCAGTGCTATTGACGTTTTCCTTTCCCGACTTTCTGCCGGGCTTTTGGGCTTATGACGTCAGCGCTTTCCTGAGATCGTGGGCCGATTGGGCGAGGGAGACCCGGAGGTAGCGGGATTGTTCTTTTACGCTCCGGCTGATCGGGCCTTCCGATCCTTTTTCGACGCGGACCGCGACGAACACGGGTCCCTCTCCGGACAGCACTTCGGGTAGCGTCCTCCTATACAAATCCGGGTCCTCAAAATAATAAACCCGCCGGAAGCCGGCGCCGCGCGCCAGCAAGGGAAAGTCGATCCCACTGGCTGCCGGAATTTCCTGATTTCCGGTGATCTCGTACGTATCGTTTTGGACGACGAAGAGGACAAGGTTCTTCGTCCCCGCGGCCGTCACCGTGGCCAGCGTGCCCAGCGTCATCAGCATGCTTCCGTCGCCGTTCAGGCAGATGACTTTGCGCTGCGGCTGGGCCAGGGCAATTCCCAGGGCGAGGTCGGCTGTATGCCCCATAGCGCTGTCGGCCGAGGCAAAATCTAGATCGCTTGACGAATACGTCCCCCAGGGACGGGTGACGCTCATGCAGGTTACGACGACGCTCCGGCCTCGGAGTTCCGCCAAGGGTTTGAGCAACTGATCTTTCGTCATCATGGTCCCTGCCGTCCGTCTCAGCTCATGTCCCCGGTCACAAGAAGCGCAACCGGCCTCGATTCTCTCTCCGCGCGGGAAAATGCTTGCGCGATCTTGGGGAGGTCGGCGTCGGTTTCGAGAAAATCAAAGGGCACATTCCATGCGTTCAGAGTCGGTTCCGTGAGGATTGCCGCCGAATCCAAGTCCGCCCGGCTGAATTCTTCAATCGTCCATGGCCTCGGCTCGGCCTTGACTGATTGACGCCGCATCTCCTTATAGCCGCGATAGGTGATTAGGCAGACAAGCGGGATTCGCATGCGCTGGGCCGTTCCGCGAAGGCCGTCTCCGCTTTCCAGAAATCCCGTATTCTGGACTACAACCACTGCCGTCTTTCCGCCGATCCATAATCCGGAGGCCAGGGCGAACGCTTCCCCTTCGCGGGTGACACTGATGAACCTGACGGAATCATCGTTGGCGAGAAGAGCCACTAGAGTTGCCGAAGCATTGTCCGCGAGACCGACCACATGTGTCACGCCGCAGGCTTTCAATTCTTTCAATACCGATTTTGCGCAGACCATGGTTGGCGCTCGATAAATATTCTCTCGAATCGGACGATTATCTCGCCGTCGGGCTTGGATCCGACGCTTCCCCATTTGGGAATGATATCTCCTAACGAGAATGGACGTCAAGAATTCCTTATCTGAGCTAGTCCAGATAGAGTGAAAGGCGCAGCGTGGCTTAAATTGAAGTTGACGGTGGCGCTTTAACTGCAGCTCCAGCCGGTGGAACGAGATCTTCGGCGATCCGATCATCGCCACGTCCATCCTCGCGTGCGCTAACGATTAACATTTTTGGCAAGTCGTCGAGGGTGAGCGGCGGAGAGACGGAGCGAACAGTTTGAATTATGACGCTTATCGCTTATTTTTTGGAAGGGTTCCATTCTTCAACCGATATTCATATGTGTTTTCTTTAGGGCACCTATTGATTATGTTCTCCTCTTCTACAGGATACCAACCTGGATCATCGCGAGGGGGAACCATCGTCCAATAGACCAAATCATCTTCCTCGAAATAGGTGATTTTTGTTTTATAAAACCAGCCTTGATATCCAAATTTCCTAATATGCTCGACCAACTTGGAAAAGAGAATATGATCGACCCGATCCTTTACAATATAGTGATGAGGCCACGTGGCAGCATACGTTTTTGCATAAATCCAATCGACATTTTCGACAAAAGCTCTTAATTCATCCGTAAATCTTTCCATTTTTCCTCGGAGTTGCATATTTCGGTGACAGACAACTCATTATAAATCAAATCGGAGACACAATACGCAGTTCCCTATTTCCGGGAGTGCTGGGGTGAGCAAAATTTGAATAAGAGGGAAACACAATACCTATTTCCTTATTTTTGGGAGTCCAGGGGTATGCGGAATCGTGGACTGTGTCTCACAATTACTCAATTAAAATAGTTGAAATAATTTAGTGGTTGAGTTGACTGTCACCAAAATTATTGAGGCGGGGAGACAATTTTGATAGAATTCGAGCCAGTCCGTTGAACCTGTACGAGGGAGGAGGCATCCGATGGGTAAACCGGGAAAAATCAGGTCCGTGACAGGCTCCGTCCGTTCGATTTTGGCCATGGTTTTCTGGGGCGTCCTACTCTTGGTGCTCGTCGTTCTGGGCTATCAGTTCTTCAAGATGAAGATGCTGGTCGGGCACTACAAGGCGGGCGTCGTAGAGATCACCCAGAAATACCAAAGCGTCTTGGATGAATACAACCGGGCTGTGGACAAGTTCAATGTCCTCAAATCGCGCTACAACGAGGTCCTGGCCCGGACGGTCATCACCGAGCTCAAGGTCGAGAACAACAAGTGCTCCGTCATCCTCAAGAACTTGGAGGGTGTCCTGGCCGAGATCCCCGTCGAGGTCAATCTCGGCAAAGAAGTATTCATCGATTACATCTTTTTCGACAACCGGCTCTTCATCCGCCGTGTGTTCGATGCGGGCACCGCGCCCGAGCGCGCCGCGGACATCCTCGCCCTCCAAAACGTCCGGGGATTCCTGCCGGCGGCAATCGACTGGAGCGACCCGAAATTCCGCTATGGCAAGAGCATCTATCGGAAGCTTGCGGACGGCACCTGGATGATCACGGTGACGGGCGGCGGGGCGTTGGATATCGACCGGAAGGAAAACATCCCCCATCTCGAGTTCATCAGCCCGCTCGAAGGTTTTCTCCTCAAGGACTACAAGCCCGAAAGCGGCGAACTCCTGCAGAAGGCGTTCGACGAGAAGATCAACAAATACTCGGCGGAACTGGGCGTCCTCGATGTCCTGAAATTCGCCCTCGGCATTTCGGGCGGCAAATAGGGGGGCGGGCCATCAAGAAAATCATCGTCCCGGTGGTGATGTGCTTGATGCGTTGTTCTTGCTTCTAAGCGCGCAGAAATAGGAAAAAGGAAGGAAAAAGGAGACACAATACGCAGTTCCCTATTTCCGGGAGTGCTGGGGTTGGCAGAATTAGGGAATTAGGTATTGTGTCTCCCAATTACCCGATTTCAAAACCGCTTTGGCAAGTCGAAGAGGGGGAAGAATGAAAGTGCCGAGCGGCTATTTGCCAACGAGCGGGTTCCCAACCGCCCTTTGGAGCGTCAGTTTGCTGAGGACGAATTGATAAAGGGCCCGGAGCTTGGCGAACTCAGCTTCCGTTAAGGCGTCTTCGGTGTCAAGCAGGTCCAGGTTGGTAATCGTGCCGGCCTCGTAGCGGGCTTGGGCATAGGCCATGGCCTTTTTTGCCTGCTCGATGTTGACCTCGACGGCCTTCAATTTCTGGTCGCTTGCCCTGACGTCGGAGATGGCCTGCCGGACTTCGGTTTTGATCATCGCCTCGAGCTCCTGGTTCCGGTCTTCGAACGTCTTGAGATTTGCCGTCGCTTGCATTTTCTGCGCCCGGCCGAGGTGTCCGTCGAAGACGGATACGCTCGCCGAGACGGCGGCGACAAAATTAAGTTTGACCGTGTTGAGATTGGGAATATAGCCGTTTTTCGCGCCGAAAAGAACGTTAGCGCTAATGACTGGCAAATGGGTCAGGCTCGCGAGAAGGACCTCGATATTGGCCGATTTCATTAAATTCTGGATAGACCGTGTCTCGGGCCGCTGCAGCCGGGCGAGCCGGATGAGCTCGTCGGCGTCGAGCGGCATCGGCTGATAGCGGAATTCGCCGCTCAACTCGAATGGCGCCTCGTCCTCGAGCTTCATCAGCTGCTGCAAGCCGAGGGTCTGTTTCTCGATCATGTTTTGGAGGTCCACGACCTGATTTTGGGCCGCCACCACCCGGACCTGAGTGTTGAGGACTTCGAGCTCCGTGGCCGTCCCGGCGGCGACCTTTTTCCGGGCTATATCCAGGTGGTCGGAGAGCGCTTTGACATGGTCGGATTGAACCCTGAGGCTTTCGCGGAGGAAGAGGATCGAGTCGCAGAGCTGCACGGTTTGGAAGGCCATGTCCCGCTTCAGGAGTTCCCAGCGGTCCACGGCGCTCTCGACTTGGGACTCGGCCAGGGCGATGGATTCCTTCGTCCGTTTCCCGTCGTAAAGCAGCTGGCGGACGCCGGCATGGATGTCATAGTTGTCGGCCGGAAACAACTGGAAGGTGCCAAAACCCGGGAACGTCAATTCCTCGACCGGCCCGATGCGGCTGTAGGACGCGTCTCCCCGGACGTTCGGAAGGAGGCCGCTTTTCAACTGATCGACGCGGGCCTTGATGACGGCGATGGCATCCTCGGCTTCCTTGAGGGTTAAATTTTGGGCAATGACTTTTTGGACCGTTTCCTGGACGGTTAAGGCCTCCGGCTTGTCCACCTGGGCATATCCGTTCAGGGCCAGCGAAAGACAAATGACGGTCCCAATCGTCGAACGACGCGTATTCTTTCTCATCCTGATTCACCTTTCGATCAAACTAATCCACGGCCGCGCTTCCCGTTCTCCGTTTCAGTTTCGGCGTTTTCAGAAGGAACAGGAAAATCAAACAGAGAAACGTGACGCCGGCCGCGACGAGAAAATCATCATTGATGGCGGCGACGCCGGCTTGTTTGCCGACGTGGGACAAGGCCAATGCCTTGGCCCGCGAGGCGGCTTCGGCTCCCGTCCCGCCGAGAGCTCTCTGGGAGAAGTATTGAAGACGGAGGAGGACGTTCTTAAAAACGGGGGAATTGGGGTCGACGGCGCCACCAAAGATCGTCGAATGAAAAACGACGCGTTGCGCCATGAGCGTCGCGAAGATGGCCACGCCGAAGCTGCCGCCCACCTGGCGGATGACATTGAACATCCCCGACGCTTGGGCCATCCTGTCGCGAGGGATGGCGGCGAGGGCCAGGGTGTTGAGCGGAGTGAAGAGCAGCCCCATCCCGATCCCGCGGAGGGCGAAGGACGTGAGGATCTGGGTCTGCTCGGAATAGAGCGACAGAAAATGGTTCAGATAAAAGCTGCCGGCCATCATCGAGATCCCGATGAACGCGGGGATCTTGGGGTTGACCCGGTCCGAAAGAAAACCCGCGACGGGGGAGATCATGCCCTGGAGGATTCCGAGAGGCAGAAACAGGAGCCCGGCCTGCAAGGCTGTATAGCCGAGCGAGTTCTGGAGGTAGAGGGGCATCAGAAACGTGCTGCCGAACATGCCCAGCCCGAAGACGAAGAGAGCCAGGTTAGACATACCGAAATTCTGGTATTTGAACAGGCTCAGGTCGATCAGCGGATGCTTGACCGTGAATTCGACGATGAGGAAGACCGTCAGCCCGACCGCGGCCAGGGCGAAGCACGTCAGAATGAACGTCGACGTCCACCCGCCGGTATTCCATGTGGCGTTGCCGTTCGTCAGGGCGAGCAAGAGAAACGATAAAAAAACCGCGACCGAGAGAAAGCCGACGATGTCGAACGACCGGATCCGTTCGGATCTGTACTCCCGTTGGATGAGCACCGTGGCCGTGATCCCGATCACGCCGACGGGAATATTGACGTCGAAGATCGTGTGCCAGGCGAAATGGTCGACCAGATAGCCTCCGATCATCGGCCCGAACGAGACGGACGCCGCGGAGGCGATGGCCCAGAACCCCAGGGCCATGCCGCGCTCCTCGACGGGAAATTCTCGGGTGACAATGGCCATCCCGACGGGCATCAGGAACCCTGCCCCGGCGCCTTGGATGACGCGGAAGAAAATCAGGCTGCTGAGGCTCCAGGACAGGGAACATAGGAGGGACCCGACGGTGAACAGAGTGAGCGCCAGCAGATACGTCCGCTTATAGCCCAGATGATCGGCCACCCAGCCCGAGGTCGGGAGCATGACGGCGAAGACCAGCATGTACGCCGTGACCACCCATTCCGCCCGGTCGAGGGTAACCCCGAAGACGCCCATGATCTTGGGCAGGGCGACGTTGACGATCGTCGAATCGAGGACGGCCATGAACGTCCCGATCATGATGTTTATCAGCACCCACCAGCGGTAAAACGAATGTTGAGGGTGCAGCGATGGGATCTGCCGAACGGCTTGTCGCTGGAGGGAGCGGGCGATGTTGACGACCATAACCGACTTCTACCGGACGCGGATTTTGACCTCGGCCGACATCCCGGGCCGGAGCGGGAATTTATTCCGGACCTCGGGCGTCAGTTCGTCCAGATAAATCCGGAGCGGCACCCGCTGCGTGATCTTGGTGAAATTTCCCGATGCGTTGTTGGGCGGGATAAGAGAAAATTGAGCGGCGGTGTAGTCTCCGATGAGCCCGACCTTGGCCGGAAAAACGCGGCCGGGATAGGTGTCGACATTGACCTCGACGTCGTTCTGGAGCTTCACTTTTTCCAGCTTCGTCTCTTCCAAGTTCACGGTCACCCAGATCCGATGGATGTCGTAGATCGTAAAAATCGGCTGGCCAGGTTGGACGACGTCGCCTTCGAGCAGCCAACGCTTGGCGACGACCCCATCGAAGGGCGCCGCGAGGGTCATGTTCTGAAGCTGAGCTTCGACGACGCCCAATTGGGACTTGGCGACGCCGACCCGGGACTGGGCGATGGCGTATTCGGCCCGGGCGGCGTCCAAGGTTTTTTGGGCGTGGCTGTATTGCTCCTGGGTGATCACCGCGCCCTTGATTTGGACATCGGCCCGGTCGTAGTCCTCGGTCGCCCGGTCGAGATTGACCTTCGATAACGGCAGACTCACCTGGGCCAAGCCGAGATTGGCCTTGGCCTGCTCCATCTGGGCCCGCAGGTCCGTATCATCCAACCGGGCAAGGACGTCCCCTTTTTTCACGGCGGATCCCTCGTCGGCGGCGATCTGAACGATGCGGCCGAGGACTTTGGTACTGACCGAAACCCGGTCGGCGTCGAGATAGGCGTCGTCGGTCGAGACGAAGTTGCGCAGGTTCTGATACCAGTACCACGCCCCGAACGCGACGGCGAGGATAAAAACGACAAAGGGGATCAGGACCCGTTTTTTCCGGTACAGCGGGACATGATTGATGTCTTCATCCTTCGTATCCGTATTCGTTTTACTCTCTTCCGTCATGGGCTGTTCTCCTCGATTCCAAGTTGGCGCGAACCCGGGTTAAGAGAGTCCCTAGAGTTCGCTTGTCTTTGTCCGTCAATCCTTTGAGCAGGTCGTGTTCCTGTTCCCGCCAAAGCCGATGCACCGGCGCGACCAAGGACCGGCCCTTTCGGGTTGCATGAACTCTCGTTACCCGGGCATCCGTCTGGTCCGTCCGGCGCCGGACGAGTCCGGTCTTTTCCATGCGCCGGAGCATAATGCTGATCGTGGCCTGTTCGACGCCGAGCCGCTCGGCGAGCCGGCTCTGGGAAAGTGCCTCCTGGTCCGCGAGCTGGAGCAGGATCAATTCTTGCCCAAGCCTCAGCCCCAGCCGAGCCAGTTTCCGCTCGCCGCTTTGCCGGAGGGCCCGTTGGGCCCGGATGAGGGCGACCCCGACATAGCCTTCGACCCCGTTCGGGGTCCTCCGTCCGGCTCTCGGCATCGCGACGTTCTCCTGAAATTAATTAAACGTCTAAGTATTATAGGCGGGAGCCGCTATATGTCAAGATGGCGCGATTCGCGTTCTTGACAGACGTTTTCTCCTAGGAATATGATTCATCCTTAATTTCCGTTTAGACTCTTTATTAAAGGAGACGACATCATGAGGAAGAATCGGTTGCGGATGCTGACGCTCGTCGTCGCGGCCCTGGCCCTTTTCGCCATCCTGCCGCTGCGGGCTACGAACGAGGTCATCAACTATGAGGACATCGCCAAGATCAAGGCCGAAGGCCTGCAGCATTCACAGGTCATGGAGATCGCAAGCTGGCTGTCGGACGTGTATGCCCCGCGGCTGATGGGTTCGCCGATGTACACCAAGGCCGCCGATTGGGCCATCGCCAAGATGAAGGAATGGGGCCTGGTGAACGTCAAGGCCGAGCCCTGGGTCAACCGCAACGGGTTCGACCGCGGCTGGACGAACGACAAGTATTACATGGCCGTCGTTTCGCCCGAGCCGTTCCCCATTCCGGGAACGCCGACCGGCTGGACGCCGGGCACGAACGGCCTCGTGCGCGGCGAAGCGGTGCTCGTGACCGCCACAACGCCCGAGGAGCTGGCCGCCTATAAGGGCAAGCTGAAGGGCAAATGGGTCCTGACGCAGGCCGTCCCCGAGGTCCCGGCGTATTGGACCGTGCTCTCGAAGCGCTACACGCTCGACGAGCTGGCCGCCATGGAGCTCAACCCGGCGCCGGGACTACTCGAGTTCGGCGTCACGCCTCCGGGTCAAAGAGCCGGCGCCCCCGTCGTCACGGCCCCGGCCGCTCCCGCGCCTCAGGTCAAGCCAGCCGCCGCCCAAGCCGCCGCTCCGGCCGCGGCGCAGCAGCCGGCCCAGAAGCCGCAGGCCCAACAGCCGGCGGCCCCCGCCGCGGGCCAGCGCGGGGGGTTCGGCGCGATGAACGCCCGTAACGAATTCTTCCGGGCCGAGGGGGTCCTCGGCTTGCTTTCGACGGCGCCGCGCGGCCACGGCATTTATGTGATCAGCGGCAACCGGGCGAGCGACCCGGCGACCACCCTCCCCGCGATCGTGATCCCGGCCGAGCAATACGGCCGGATCGGACGGATCCTGGCTAAGAAGATCCCGGTGACCATCGAGGCCGACATCAAGAACACATACTATCCGAACCCGCAGGTCTTCAACGTCGTGGGCGAGCTTCCGGGCTCGGATAAGGCGGACGAGCTCGTCATGCTCGGCGGGCATCTCGACTGTTGGCACGCCGCCACGGGCGCGGCCGACAACGGCGCCGGCGTCACGGCCATGATGGAGGCGATGCGCATCCTCAAGGCGACCGGCGTCAAGCTGCGCCGCACCGTGCGGATCGGGCTGTGGGGCGGCGAGGAGCAGGGCCTCCTCGGCTCACGGGAATACGTGGCGGCCCATTTCGCCAGCAGGCAAGCGCTCGCGGCCCCGGCCGGGACGGTTCCGGCGGCGGGTGCGCCTCCCGCAGCGGGTGTGCCCCCGGCGGCCGCTGGCCAGCGCGGCGGCGGATTCGGCGGACCCCAGGGCCCGCTGGAGTTCAAGCCGGAATACAACAAGCTCTCGGCTTACTACAACATCGACAACGGCACGGGCGCGATCCGGGGCATTTATCTCCAGGGCGACGACGCCGCCGGGCCGATCTTCCGCGAATGGATCGAGCCGCTCCGCAGCATGGGCATGACGACCGTCACGATCCGGAACACGGGCGGTACCGACCACCAGTCGTTCGACGGCGTGGGCCTGCCGGGCTTCCAGTTCATTCAGGACGAGACCGAGTACAACGCGATCATCCACCACACGAATCTGGACACGTACGAGCGCCTGCAGCCGAACGACATGATGAAGGACGCGACGATCGCCGCGGTGTTCGTCTACCTCACGGCCAACCGCGAGGAAAAAATCCCGCGGAAGCCGTTGGCGACCGCAGGACAGAGAGGCCGGTAAGAAGGATCTGAATCCCGGAAGTTCGGCCCGACCTCGCTATCGGGGGTTCGGGCCTATGGCGGAGGGCCGCCATTTCATAGATCGCAAAGAGCACAAGACACAAAGTCCTTCACAATTTTTGATTTATCTGGGTCTTGCTTTCTGCGTATTTTAGCAATTCTGCTCTTTTTTCTTTGAATTCCGTTTGCCAGTTACTTCTTCACCGAATATCCCACCGTTTGGGCGTAGAGCACGCGCTGTTCAGGCCGCAGCTTCATCTTCTTAGCTATGCCTTCCTTATCGCAATTGTGGAACCAAGCCGCCAGACCTTGTGAGGCGGCGAATAAGTGGACGTTTGCGGCAATGAGCCCGGTGGCGACGTCATAATAGGACTTCTGGATCTCCGGATCCCACAGACCCGGTTCCTGAAACCCCGCTGTCCTGTATTTAGCGATGTCCGCGACATAAATAAGATTTACCGGAGCTTTGCCGACCGCGGTGCCTTGTTGACCGCGACTAATAGCCATCTCGCGCAGATCACCGGCGACAACGGGAATCAAACGATGAGGAAGCGCCTCGTAGAGGTAGATTCCTTCGGGAAGGGCGACATAAAGATCGATTTCCCGCGAGTTACTCGCCGACGCGGCCGTTCTTCCAATCTGTCCGAATGGTCCATTCTCCCGGTTTACGCCGAATGCCGCCCAGAGAAGGTTGGACAGCGTCTGCGGGGGTAATATCTTGGCGCTGATGTCGCGGTCAGTCTTTCTTTCCTTAAGCGCCGCCAGCACGGACTTACCGCCGCTCGTCCGGGGTTTCGGAAGCGAGATCGGTTGGAGGTCCTGGGGGGAGATTGATCCTGCGCCGGCCGATGAGGTCTTTACGAATTTTCCATGATTCATCTGATCCTCCAATTTTTGATTAGTTTGGGATAGAATTAATTTAGGATATCATAATTGTTCAATAAGCAGCTAAAAGTTCAGCGCGTCAGGGGGCCGAGATATTTTGCCGGAGTGAAAAAAGAGATTATTTTGAATTGTCTTTCAAAAAAGAACAAATATCTGAATTAATATCCTTCTGAGAAGGATAACAATACTAATTTGTGCTTGACACAATAATTATCCCTGCTAAAATATAATCAATACTCATTCTAGCAGGGATAAAAATGTATATCCAAAGAACTCTCGACCCTATTATCAGGAAGTATCTCGCCGGACCCGAATACATCGCGGTCATCGGTGCAAGGCAAGCCGGGAAAACGACGCTGCTTCGCCATATTCAAGAGCAGGTCAAGGATTCGGCGTTTCTGACGTTTGAAGACGTCGAACTCCGGATGCTTTTCGACAAGAATGTCAAATCGTTCATTAAACTCCATGTCGAGCCGTTCCGTGTCATATTCATCGATGAGTTTCATTACGCACGGAAAGGCGGCCAATCTCTCAAATTTATTTACGACACCGTGCCCGGCAAAAAAATCGTGGTATCGGGATCTTCGGCACTCGACCTTACGGTCTCCGCGGTCAAGCATCTCGCCGGCCGTATGTTGTCCTTTACTCTCCACCCTTTGTCCTTTCGGGAATTTCTGAGCTACAAGGACCCACGGCTCTTCCGAATCTATGAAGAAACAGACGGCCGGAGCCGTCTAGAACGGCCGATGCTCGAGAAATTCCAGACCTTACTCGAAGAATTCGTGGTTTTCGGCGGATATCCGCGGGTCGTCATAGCCAAGGACGATGACGAACGGCGAACTATCCTGAAGAATATATTCAGCATATACCTCTTGAGAGACGTTCGGGATATTCTCGGGCTGATCGATGATTATCAGATGCTCGGCCTGGTCAAAGCCTTAGCCCTTCAGGTCGGCAATAGCGTTTCCTGCCACGAGCTGTCCACGCTTCTTCAGCATAAAACGCCGCTTCTTAAAAAACACCTCAGCCTGTTTGAAAAAACCTTCATTCTGCGATTGTTAAGACCGTACTTCTCTAATAAAAGAACCGAGCTGGTCAAGAATCCGAAAGTCTATTTCGTGGATACTGGGCTGAGAAACTCAATCATCGGCGATTTCCGGCCTCTTGGACAAAGACCGGATAAAGGCGCGCTCGTCGAGAACCATCATTTTTCGGAATTTTTAAAGTCGGACCGAGAAGTGAAATACTGGAGGACAAAATCCAAAGCCGAGGTCGATTTCGTCGTCGATGAGCGGTACCCGGTTGAAATCAAATCGGCCTTGTCGAGACCGGTCGTTGGGAAATCCCTCCACAGCTACATCGAGAAATACGCGCCCGGGAAAGCTTTTGTTTTCAATGACGGCCTTTTCGATACCGTGAAAATCGGCCGGACACCGGTCCATTTTATGTATCATTTCGCCGATCTTCCTGGAGACGATAGCCGATAAAGGCATGATGCTACTTACGGCAAAATCCAGCGGTTGTCATTGGGCCTTCTCACATAACTTACAGGACGAGAGGAGAAGCGAAGGCGTCCGCCTTGAGCTTGAGTTTTTTCTTGATTTCGTCCAGAAAACCGGGGTCGACCGCGACCCCCAGGGCCCGGGCTTTTTGGATATGGTCCCAGGCCTTCTCGTAGGCGCCTTTGCCAAAGTACAGGACGGCGATGTAGTTGTGAAGCGTCCCGTCGTCAGGATCGAGGGCGGCGGCCCTAAGGAAAAACTCGAGGGCCTCGTCGACCGCCGAGTCGAACATGTTTTTTAGGAGGTACGCGTAACTTAGGTTGAGGTGGGTTGCCGCGGAGACGAGTCCGAGCTTCTGGGAAAGCAGGATCTCCGCGATCCCCGCATCGGTCTTCCCGCTCTTGAGCAAGCAGTAGCCGAGGCTCGCATGTGCTTCGGCGAATCCGGGGCGGAGCTCGATGGCTTTCGAAAAGAGGCCCGAGGCCTCCGGGATGAGGCCCTCCTCGAAGCGGCAGATCCCGAGATTGTAATAGGCCTTTTCGTAGCCGGAGTCGAGCTCGATGGCCCGCGCATATTCCGCGAGGGCCTCCTTGACAAGGCCCTGGTGATGAAGGAGATTCCCGCGGACGTTGTGAGGTCCGGGCAGGTCCGGATTGAGCCGGAGAGCGAGTGTGACTTCCGCGAGGGATTTTTCGAACTCCTTTTTCCTGACATAAACCTCGGCCAAGTTGGAATGGGCGAGGGCAAACGAGGAGTTGAGGGCGATCGCCCTAAGAAAGGCCGATTCCGCATCGCCAAGCCGGCCCGACCGCAGGCCGAGCTCGCCGATGTTGTTGTACGCCTCGGCGAAGTTGGGCTTGATCTGGACGGACCGGCGGTAGCAGTCCAGTGCCCCATCGGCGTCGCCGGTCCTGGCCAAGGCTATCCCCATGTTGTATAGAAACCGGGCGGATTTAGGCCTGGCCTCGAGGATCTTCCGGTAGATTTGGATCGCGTCGTCGACCCGGCCCTGTCTTCTCAAGATGATTCCCTCGAGGTTCCTTGTCTCCAGGTTCTCCGGGTTGAGTTTCTGAGCGGCCCGGCAGGCGGCCATGGCCTCCTCGTATTCTTTCTCCTCCAGGTGGATCTGGGCTAAAAGGAAGTGAGCGTCGTCGAGAAAAAAGGATTCCTCCCGTCTTTTCTCTCCGACCAAACCCTGGATCTCGTAAGCGAACGGCGCCGAACATGTGGCCCATTCATGCTTCAGGATCTGTTGGAGGCCTACGGTATCGCCGGTGAACAGGCCAGGCTTTCTTTAAGCTTGCGAATGCTATGGCTATCTTCCAGTAACAAAAAAGCTAGGGCAAGTCGTTGAGGGTAAACGGGGAAGCGGAGCCGGCGGCTGATTAATGATTCTTAGAGGTGGGTTCAGAGCCTTCGGGCTCCACGTATGAAAGCCGATCCAGAGCCAGGAGCGGCCGAATCATGGATTTGCCCACCCGCTCGGACTCCGCTTTGGTCTTCGCCGCACCCGCGGATCAGGGACCGGAGAGCATAGCGGTCCCCGGGTGTTCCCGCGCTATTTCTCCCGCTCGATGACCCATTTTTTGACCATGTTGTAGACGAGCTCTCTCTTGATCGGCTTGGCGATGTAATCGCTCATGCCCGCTTTCAGGCATTTCTCCTCGTCCTCTTTCATCGCGTCGGCCGTCATGGCGATGATAGGAATGTTCGTGTATCCCTTCTTCCTGATTTCCCCGGTCGCTTCCCGGCCGTCCATCTCCGGCATGTGGATGTCCATGAATATCAGGGCAAACTTGTCCGGATTATTCAGAAACTTTTGGACGGCTTCTTTCCCGGTGTTGGCTACCTCCAGCTGATACCCGGCCTTGGTGAGTATCACCTGGGCCAGCTTCTGGTTGACGGGATTGTCCTCGGCCAGCAGGATGTGGATTGAGTGCTTGGTTTCCTCCGCCAGGGAATGCTGCGTGATGACCGTCTTTCTTTTTTTCTTTTCCTCGGGGTCGGCCGCCTCTCCCAGGAGGCGCCGGATCATGGTCAACAGCTTGTAGCGCGGGACCGGCTTGGGCAGGAATCCGTCAAACCCCGATTCCTGGTAAGCCCTGGTTTGCTTGGTCGCGGACGAGGAAAAGGCGAGCAGGGGAAGATTGGAAATCCGGGGATCCGGGTGATTGCGGATTTGCCTGGTGATTTCATAGCCGCTCATCTCCGGCAAGTGAATATCCAGAATGCAGATGTCAAATGGGTCTCCTTTTCGGGTTTCTTCTTCGATCGCCGGTAAGACCTGGTTCGCCTTGAGCACTCCGATCGTGCGCATGTCCGAGCGATGGAGAATATGGGCCAGGATGTTCAAATTGTTTTGGTTGTCGTCGACCATGAGCGCTTTCTTGCCGCCGAGCATCTCCAGTGGGGGCGTCTTGTCCAGTATTTTCGCCGACTTCTCCAGCCAGGCGGTGAAGTGGAACGTGCTGCCTTTGTCCAATACGCTCTCAGCCCAGACGTCACCTCCCACGAGGTGCGCGATTTGCTTGCAGATGGCCAGCCCCAATCCCGTTCCCTCGTACTTCCTGGTGGCCGAGCCATCCACCTGGCTGAAGAGCTCGAAAATGTCCTTCAGCCTATCCTGGGGAATCCCGATGCCAGAGTCGCGGACGGTCGCGTGCAATTTCAGCTTGTCGTCCTTCTCGTCCTCGATTTCCAGGAAGAGCTCGATCTCGCCTTGGTGGGTGAATTTGGCGGCGTTGCCCATGAGGTTGATCAGCACCTGCCGGATGCGGGCCGGGTCGCTTCTGACGTAGGGCGGAATGTTGTCGGCAATCCGGCAGAGGATCTCGACCGGTCTGTTTTCCAGCCGGGGCTGGATGAGATGGCAGACGTCGAAGGCCATGATTTCCAGGTCGAAATCGATGTTTTGGATGGTCATCTGGCCGGCTTCGATTTTGGAAAAGTCGAGAATTTCGTTGATCAGGGCCAGTAACCCCTCACCGCTCTTGGCGATGTTCCGCACATAATCGATCTGTTCCTCAGCGAGATCCGTGTCCTGGAGCATGTCGGAAAAGCCGATGATGGAGTTCATCGGCGTTCGGATCTCATGGCTCATCCGCGCCAAGAACATGCTCTTTGCCTCGTTGGCCGCTTCCGCCGCCCGCCGGGCCTCTTCGGCTCTGGCGTTGGCGTCCTGGAGTTCGATCGTCCGCTCTTTCACCAGCCGGGTCAGGTGCTTTTCCCTGGCCTTTAACTGCCCGACCCGAACGCGGTATCCGCCGAGGCCCAGCGACACGACGCCCAGGCCGCACAAGACATAGAAGTACAACGTTTGATAGAAATACGGCTTTAGATAAAATCCGAAATCGGCCCCGACCTCGTTCCAGACGCCTTCGTTATTACAGGCCGTCACCTTGAAACGATAGTTGCCCGGAGGAATGTTGGTGTAGTAGGCCGCACGTCTCGTCTCCGCTTCCATCCAATCCTTGTCGAACCCTTCCAGCTTATACTTGAATTTGACCTTATCCGGCGCGAGCAGGCTCAAACCGGTATATTGAAACTCAAAGTTCTTGCTGCCCGCCGGCAGACGTGGGCTTCCGCGGAGTTCGACGGCATTCCTGTCCACGATGAATTCCTCGATGGTCACCGGCGGGATCACCCGATTCCCCGCCATGTTGGACGGGTCGATGACGACCGCTCCCCTGATCGTGGCAAACCACAGCTTCCCGTCCCTTGTTTTATACCCGCCGGGAGACGCATGATCGCATTCCTTGCTCTTCATGCCGTCGGCTACGCCATAGGCCGTCGAGGTGATCGAACGGATTCTCCCCGCTGTGAAATCCTCAAGCTCTCTTTTGCTGACCTTGAAAACTCCGTTGTTGCAGCTCATCCAGAGGTTTTCATTTCCGTCCTCAAGGATCTGGAACACATTGTCGTCGTAGAAACCCTGGTTAGTGGTGAAGGCCGTCAGTCGACCCTCTTTGAATCGATTCAGCCCGGCGCTTTGCGTGCCGATCCAGAGGGTCCCGCTCTTGTCCTCATAAATGCATAAAACGACGAGACCCAACAACTGATCAATTGTGGTGGAGGCGGTCAGCGACCCGCCTTTAAAGAGATTCATGCCGCCGTTGGTTCCCACCCAGATGCTTCCGTCCCGGGCCTGATAGATGATCCTTATGAAGTTGTTCGTCAGTCCGTCTTTGGTCGTGATCGTGGTGAAGACCCCGTTCTTCAGCCGGTTCAGGCCCCCGTTGGTCCCAATCCAGAGATTTCCCTCCCGATCCTCATAAAGAGCCCTGACATAATCGTTCACCAGTCCGTTTTTGGTCGTGATTGTGGAGAACGCCCCATCCTTCAACCGGTTCAAACCACCGCTTGTCCCGATCCAGAGGCATCCATCCCTGCCTTCATAGATGGCTCTTACGTCATTGGCGGCCAGTCCATCACGTGTGGTGTAGGTTGTGAACCGCCCATCCTTAAGGCGGCTCAGCCCTCCTCCCTCCGTGCCGATCCAGACGCTTCCGTCCCGGCTCTCATAGATGGGCCTCACCCGATTGTTCCCAAGCCCTTCCAGGGTGGTAAAGGTCAAAAATTTTCCATCGCTTAACCGGTTCAGCCCGCCGCCGTTGGTCCCGATCCACAGGCTTCCTTCTCGATCCTCGCCGCAGAGCGACGAGACAATGTCGCTCGACAATCCCTCTTTCGTCGTGAAGGCGGTGAACTTCCCATTTGCGAATCGGTTCAATCCGCCCCCGTTCGTCCCTATCCACAAGCTTCCGTCCCTGTCTTCACGAACGGCCATCACATTGTTGCTTCTCAGCCCATCTCTGGTCGTGTAGACGGCGAATCGTCCGTCTTTGTAACGATTCAAACCTCCGTCTCTCGTCCCAATCCAAAGATTGCCGTTATGGTCTTCATAGAGGGACAGGACAACGTTGCTCGACAATCCCTCTTTGGTCGTGAAGACCGTGAAGACCTCGTCTTTGAATCTGGCCAGCCCACCGCCCTCCGTCCCGATCCAGAGCGTCCCCTTCTGATCCTCAAAAACGACCAGCACATCGTTGCTGGGCAGGCCCTCTTTGACGCCGTAAATCGTGAATCGTCCGTCTTTGAACCGGTTTAATCCTCCACCTCCCGTGCCGGCCCAGAGGCCGCCATCTTTGCTTCCATAGACCGATCTCACAATGCGGCTCGATAACCCTTCGTCCGTAGAATAATTGGTGAATTTCCCATCCTTAAACCGGCTCACCCCTCCGCCGTTGGTGCCGATCCACAAGGTCCCCTGCGCGTCCTCGAACAGCGCGGTTATATAGTTGAGTTTCAATCCCGCGATGTTCTTGCTGTTGAAGACCACGAACCGCACGCCGTCAAAACGGACGAGTCCCTCTTGGGTTCCCAACCAAAGATAGCCGTCGCGCGTCTGGATCATCGTATTGACCGAGTTCTGCGGCAGACCGCTTTCGGCCTGCCAGACGTTGTGGCTGTATTGGGTGATGGCTTTCTTGGGGTCCAGAGCAAAACTAAAGGTTGCTTGACTGAATAGGAACATAATGAATAACAGCTTCAGGTAACTGTGATTTCTCATTGAAGTCATTCTATAAAGAGGGAGGAAATCTTTTTAGCGAAATAGGAATTTCCCTCATCCGGCATACAGCTACTCGGCCCTTAGAGCCAAATAATCATATCAACGATTGCTTTATATCGCCTTCCCATAGTCCATGTCAATACTTACCCAGAATGTTGATGGATCAAGAAAGCCGCGTATTTCGAAACGGACCTTGTCTAGCCATGACAATACTCGCCCAAATCCTCCATCACTCTTCCTCCATTCCTTGATAATCTTGAACCCGAGTTTGACACGGTTAGTCACGCAAAAGGCTCGTAACTCACAGTAATCAAAAAGGATGCGGCATTTTTCTGGGAAAGGGTCTTGTATCTGGGTTTTGGGGAGGATTATTCCACGGCCAGGACCGAGGGCAATGGATCTATTTTGAGTGTCTTCAATAAGTTGCGAGCATGAAGGCTGCCTGGAGAGGTCTGATACACTGTTCCGTGAGGCGCCAACAATTGACCAATCTTTATCGACCGCAATTCCTCCCGGAGACACGGCCAAGTGTCCCCGCACTCATGCTCCGCGACCCGCTCCAGAAGAAGAGAAAGGACGCAGAGGAACACATGAGAGCGGATACGATCCTGGTTCCGGTGGAAGACCGGCCGGATCTCGGTCGTCGATTTCATCGTCCGCCACGCTTCTTCCACACGAAGGAGCTGTTTGTAGGCCAGGGCCAAGTCCTCGGGAGAAAGATCACCATCGTTGCTATGGATGACCCACATGCCGTCGCGTTCTTCCTTCTCTTGGATGGCCGCCTTCTTCAACCGGAGTTTGCCGTTCTTCAGCCGGCGAACATACGGGCCGAAGCGGCGGCTCGAGACAAGACGACAGGCGCGCTTGGGATGGGCTTCGAGATTGTCAAGAGATTATATCATTGCTTGTGTATCTATGTTTTTTTGTTTTTTGCCCAGTCTGAAAAGTATAACTGATTGAATATCAGCCACTTATGATTTAATGAGGGCCTAAAAAGTGCCTATGCGTATCAAACTCGGGATTGTCTATTGAAAATTATTTCCCGAGATTCTCCATGCTATGCTGCGGCACTGCTTGTTGCCCCCTTCTGTTTCGGGTATCATAGGCTAAATGAATAAAAAGATGTGGGTTCGGATTTCCAATTCCTTTGAAGAGGCTCAAGCCTTTGATAGAAATTATTATCTCTCCATGAGCCAAGAAGAGCGGCTGGATACCGTCCAAATCTTGCGCGGAAGCGCGGCGAAGCTTGGAAAGGGGAAAAAGTTTGAGGGTCGAAAAAGACTTCGAAGAGTTATTCGGATTATTCAACAAACATAGCGTCCGCTATTGCATCATCGGCTCCTATGCCGTCGCCTTCTATGCTAAGCCGAGATATACGAAAGATATCGATATTCTCATAGAGTCCAGCGCAGAGAACAGTATCAGGGTGGTCCGGGCTCTCAAGGCATTTGGATTCGAGAGCCTTCCGTTGACAGAACGGGATTTCCGGAAAAAAAAGAAAATCATCCAGCTCGGATATGAGCCTCTTAGAATCGACCTGTTGACTTCGGTCGAAGGGCTCTCTTTTCATCGAATCTGGAAAAACAAGCGACGCGGAGCATATGGGGAAGAGAAAGTCTATTTTATCGGGCTTGAGGACCTTGCGTCTCTCAAAATGCGATCCTCGCGGCTCCAGGATAAAACCGATCTGGAGATGCTCCAAGAACTCATGAAATCCAAAAAGCGAAAAATAAAGGGGAAGAGGACTTAGGAGCCGCTTTTCCCAAAGCTCGCAAGGAGAGCCAAAAGGCGTTTCATTGCGGCTTCGGAAAAAAGGATATGTCTTTGATTTGTGAGGATCATGGGGTGAAGGGATGATCGGGAAGACCTTCTCACATTACAAAATCCTCGAGAAACTCGGGGAAGGCGGAATGGGCGTCGTCTATAATTTTGGCCCCTAGTTCTATTAAAGTACCGCCGCAAATTCCCGGACGTAAGTCCGTGGATGGAGTGAATAGATTTTCAATTATTCTGCGATCGTTCCACATACATCTTCTCACTTTTTTTGATGATCAACATCTTTGGCAAGTCGTCGATGGGGAAAAAGGCGCCGTCGGCTGATTATTGATTTCTGGATATAATTTTAGAACATCCCGGTCAAGTCGTCTCGGGGAAAAGGAGAGCGGTGCCGGCGGATGAATATTGATTTCTGGATTTAATTCCAGGACACAAAAGGCAAGGAGGAGGAGGGAAAGGGGGGAAAAGATAGCGGCGCGAGTCGAGCAACCTGCCAATACGCTATTAGCTAAGGTCTTTCTCGTATTCGATCATCTTCTGATTGGGATCCCCCATCCAGGGGATTCGCCGGACCTCTAGGAATCCACATGCGACATACATCCGCTGCGCAGGGATAAAGAAAAAGTGGTCATTAGTCGAGGCCTTTGCGATCTTGATGCCGAGCATCTGGAATCGCCTGAGAATCTCCTGAATCTGTTGCTTTCCTAATCCGTTTCCCTGGAATTCTGGCAGGATACAGTTGTGTCCGATAATTCCGTATTCTGGTTTTTGCCGCGGATCCCACGAGCCGAAACCCACAATGTGTCCTTCGAGACGGGTGAGGAAAACGCAGGCGCCGACTGTCTTGGGGTGAACGAATACTTGCCGGTCGTATTCCTCCCATTTCTCCTCTTCCGACTCCCATCGAGGGTCAAGCTTCAACAACTGCGCATAGCTTGCCCGCAACAGCGTCACGATCGTACCTGGTTGCTGATCAGAAAGCGTTGCGAAATCCGTATTCATCCCTTTATTCAACTATCTTATCTGTCAAGAGCTCGAGTACGGGCTTAAAGCGAGTTGATCGCCCGCCTTTTAGAATCCCGCCGATATCGACAGGATGGCACAAAGCGTTGCGGCGATCAAGGTGAGTAGCTCTTCCCTTAAAAATTGTTCACGCAAAATGCAAAGGAGGGAGAAAGGCGCCAGTGAATGGTTATCGATTTCTGGATATAATTTCTTGACACTCCAGAGCAAGGAGGGGGGAGCGGCGCCGGCGGCTGAATATCAATTTTTCTGATGTGGTTTCAGAATGTTCTGGGCAAGGAGGAGAGGGCAAGGGGCGGCGCAGGCGGCTGATTGTCGACTTATGGATTTTATTTCAGAACATCCCGGGCAATGAGGAGGGGGAAGACGAATAAAGGTCGAGGCGTCGGCGTATGAATTTCGATTTCCGCCTGTCGCAGAGCAAAAACGATCTAAGCCTCTGTGAACTTCTTCTTCATCCCAAACTTCTTTCCGAATGCCCGATTTTATCAAAAAAGTCGAATCCGGGATGAACCAGGATCCGGGTGGCGGGCAACAAAACTTTACTTGTAGCCGGACCAGTTTTTAGGTGAGGCTCCGCATATTCAAAAAGTTACTGACAGAATGGACGAGAAATGGGCGGCATCTACGCGTTGCCATTCATTGGCGGTGCCACCATCGTTTTCCTACTTTGGAAGGGCAAGCCGCGCTCATCACCGCCCTGCTGGAGTTCCTCCACGGCGGCCGGGGCCCCGGGCTTTGCCCGGGGGTCCACTTCCGCCGTACTCGCCCGTGCATATAAGCCACGGGCGAGTGGCGAGCCGAAGGCTCGTCCCTTGACGACTTGAACATGTCGGTTCACGCCTTCAAGATGAAGACCAAGGGCGGGGGACGATAAGAGCGGATCGAGAGCGGCGTCTAGGACTCCGGCGGGACGATCTCCAGCCAGGAAAACCAGATGGGGTGGTTTTTCTTGTACCAGCTCAGGATATCCAGCAGCTTGAACTGGTTTTGGCGCGAAATGACGTCCGTCGGGATGCGGGCGAAATGGACGCAGATGGCCCCGTTCTTACGGAATTCCAGGGCCTCCGAGCACAGCGTTTGGAGCTCGTTGCGGATGCGCCCCGAGTCCGAGATGCGGACCGGGCGGGTTTCATAATCCTCGCCCGACATGAAGCGCGTCAGGAGCGGGTTGAAGATGAACCGGCTCAGGTCCAGTGGCTCCTTGAGCTTCAGGGTCATGGTGATGAGCTTTTCCCCGCGCCTCGACGACAACCGTACCCGCACGCGGTAGCAGTCCTGGGCCAGTTTTTCCACGCCGGGGGCCCCCGTATAGGGGTCGGGGTTCATGTAGCCCGTGACGGCCAGGACGTCCCAGTCCTTTTCCGGGAAGAAGTCGTCGGCTCCGATGGAGGTCTTCTGCAGCGGGATCCCCGCCTCGACGGCTTCGCGGATCATGGCCCGGTGCTTCTCGACGGTCTTCTCGTCCGCTGGCCGGTCCAACACGTCGGCGAGCCGGGCCGCGAAATCCGGCGCTTCCGGGTCCAGCCTCATGAGGAAGTGTTCTCTGTCGTAGGGGAGCTTGAAGCTGGAGGTGAAGACGGACAGAAAGGCGCGCAGGCCGAGAAGGGGGGCCAAGCTGGCCGCCTGCATGGCCTCGGCCGAGGCCGCGTAGCCGTCGCAGAGGAAGAGATGCGTTTCTCCGGCCTCGTCCTTCCAAGCCCCGACGCCGTAGGTCGGCGCGTAGGTCCCCGATTCGGTAAACGCGGCCATTCCATTGGGCAGGATCCAACCGTCATCGATGATATGGACGCCCAGCGCTTCCCATTCCATCCACAAGCCGCCGATCCGCTCCGCGCGGCTCTTGCCGCGAAGGGTCCAGACGTGGACGTTCCGCGGCTCGATTCCGGGGTAAGTCTTCCGGATGGTCTCCCAGACCAGGGCGCGCGGGGTGCGGTAGTCGATGAGGATGGAATCCTCTTCGGCCCGGGCCACGACGTCCTTGGGCAAAAGAAGGCTCCCCATATAGCCTTCGTATGGCTTGCTGATGCGCAGCGGCTGATCGAAGACGTGCAGAACGGTCATCGGACCGGTGGGGTCGCCCTTGGCGAAACGGGAGGTGTTCTCCAGGGTGTCGATGGCCGCGCCCCAGATGGTGATGCCGGCTGCCCTGATTTCTTTGTAGAATTCGGCCCAGCGAAAGGACGGATCGTTCAACAACCGGACGACCCGTTGGTCCAGCCACTTGGCCACCTCGGGACGGGCGTAGACGCGGCCGAAGCCCAACTGCGGGTTGGAGCCCATCTCGGGCGTCTCGCCGGCCTTGGGCATCAGGCCCTCGCCCAGGGAGACCATCACGGCATGGTTTTCCGGCAGCTGGCGGGTCAGGTACCAGAGGCATTCGCTCATGACATAGGCGGAGATGGCGTCGGCGTCCTTCTTGACCTGGTTGATCCCGGCCTTGTCCAGTGAGGCGCCTTCGCCGAAGCGGCCGAAAAGCCGCGTGCCCAGCGCGGTCAGAGCGCCGGTCATTGCGAATTGCCGTTCGATGGCCCCGCTCAAGAAGGAAAGATGCGATGTGAATTCCCGCTGGGACTGGCCCCGGACGAAGGCGACCTCTACGTCGTCCAGCCAGATATGGAACCGTCCCAGGATGGCTTTCGTGTCGAAGGCCCATTGGGCGACGCGGTTCTTACGGTCCTGGCTCATGGGATTCATGTTCACCCCCGCGCTTCATTTTAATACATAAGCCGCATTTATTTCACCTTTTTATTTTGACCCGGCCCGCCCACGGGCATGAATATCCTTTTTTTTACGCGATGCCCGATTTCGATTCCGAGCTCAGCGGGAGGGAAGGTGGTGCGCCGAAGAAAACGAAACTCCGATCCCTCAATTCTCGATTGGAGTGCGCATTTGGCGGATTTCCCAGAATATTTCTTGTATGTATCCGCCTGGAAGCGTCGCTGGACCAGATCGGCGGCTTCCGTCAGTCCTTCGGATTTCGTCGTCACCTTGAACGCTTTTTTCGTCTGAGACCGAATCCCCGCTTCTCGCATCAGCCGTGCCACGCGGTTCTTCCCACACCGCAGCCCCTAAGATCGAAGCTCGGCTGTAATCCGCGGCGATCCGTACAGCTCACGGCTTTTGCTCCAGATCAGATGGATGAGCGATTGCAGCTTCTCGTTCTCCCTCGCCCCCAGCCGAACCACTCCTTCTTTGAAGGCGCGGTCATACCGCCGTCGCGTTTTCCCTCGTTCATTCCACACCTCCTCGTTGGAATGTAGCCCATTCTTTTCGAGGTGTCTAGAATTTCGAGGGAAGATCAGTCCAGACTTGGAGATGCTAACGATTATTCCTCTTTCATTTTTTTCTCTTGATACCGAACTATCTCAATCTTCCCTGAACTCTGGAGCTCATTAAGGACAAGCCAAGCCTTCCCTTAGCAAAGAATCGCCATGGCCATCGTTATTAGCAAGAAAAAGCAAGGGCAAGTCGTCGCGGGCGGCTGATTTTTGATTTGTAAAGCTTGTTTCAGAACATTTTTGGGCAAGGAGGAGAGGGGGAGGGGGAGGAAAATAATCGGGGATAAGAAGGGCGGAGTGGGAGTGGTGGGAAGAGGGGCAAGTCCAGGCGGATCTCGGACCTCATGCCTGAAAAATGGTCCAGACATAATGTGATTTTTCTGGCTCCAGGGCCTCTGGGAACGACGATCTCATTTCAGCCCATACAAAACATTGGCTAAAATCGGAGCTTCATCCTCTAGAACGAGATCTTCAGGTTTTTTATGATCGCCCACACCCATCGTCTATCGTGTCAGACGATGATCAACCATCCCGGGCAAGGCGTCGAGGAAGAGGAAGAGAGCGGCGCCGGGGGAAGGAAAAGGGAAAGACGGAAGGCAGAAGAGAGGGCGAGGTGGGGATCGAACCTGCGACCCACTTATTAAAAGCTCTTCCGGGCTGAAATAATTGCCCGAGTTATCGCAACTTATTAAATTGCTATTCGAAGTCATCTTCTGTACTTTATAATCATACCCGCGGTTTTGCAGGAAAATTATGGCAGGATTAGTAGAGGTGTAAAAATGGCCCTTAAAACCAGGAATAGAGAAATAAAAACGATTCTATCGGATGATGAACTTTGTGATGCTGCAAGGCGGAAACCTGGCGTTAAAGATGTCCGGATAATTTCTCCTTCAGACGTGGTAACTGCTGCCTGGGTTAAATTGAAGTGTCAGTTCGGCTGTGACGGATATGGCCAGTGTTTGGTTTGCCCTCCTTTTACGCCGACGCCGGAACAGATGCGTGTCGTCTTGGATTGTTACCATAGGGCGATATTGATACACTTTGGACCGCAGGCGGCAGTAAAGACAGTAGTTGCCGACCTTGAGCGGGATATTTTCCTAAGCGGTGCCTGGAAGGCTTTTGGACTTGGCGCTGGCCCGTGCTATTTCTGCAGGAGGTGTCCCGTGGAAAAAGGACTGTGCCGATACACTGAGCGGGCTCGGCCATCAATGGAAGCGTGCGGAATCGATGTTTTTTCTACCGCAAAGAAAGCGGACTTTCCGATAGAGGTTGTTCGAACGAGACGCCAATGCCCCAACTATTACGGTTTGATATTGGTGGAATAACCATTAGGCAACAAACGGTTATCGCCCCAAGTTATCCACTTGCATTTTCAAGACGATCTACATCCCGGAAAGTCGGGGAGGGGAGGAATGGTTGGAGGGAGGCGCAGGCGGCTGATTATCGATTTCTGGATATAATCTCAGGACACGCAGGGCAAGGAGGGGGATGGGGAAAAGGGGAAGGCGGAGCTTAAAGCACGAAGTGGAAGCGGCGCGGAAGATGGGGACTTCTCTCTCTATCGCGCGAGGATCTGAATCTCGCTCACAGGCCGCTTTAGCCGACAACATCCCACGACGCTCTCTTCCTGGCGAATCTGCGAAGATTATGTTATTTTATGGAACTCAAGATCGGGAAAATTGTACAGGTTCTTGAATTTGAAGGTGATAAAATCATCCCGGGCTCGCCCGAGATTCGGCTCTCAATGCCATGAATGCAGACGACACGGTTAAACTCAAACGGGCCATCCGTCTTCCCCATGCCACGGCTATGGTTGCTGGAATTATCATCGGCGCTTCGATCTTCGTTCAGCCTTCGGAAATAACGGGGAGAGTTCCTTCCATCGGGGGCGTTTTCCTTGTCTGGTTGATATCCGGTCTTCTGACATTTTTCGGTGTCCTTGTTTGCGCCGAATTGGCGTCCATGTTCACTCGAACAGGCGGTGTATACATATATCTACAAGAAGCCTATTCGCCCTTGATCGGATTCCTGTGGGGTTGGGCCATGCTCTGGAGCATGCACTCCGGAATTATTGCCGCCATTTCCGTGATATTTTCCCGCTATTCAAGCTACTTCCTCCCCGTCAATACCTTTGCGGCCAAAGCGGTCGCAATCGGCGTGATTATTGTCATTTCCGGGATCAATTACATTGGAGTCAAAGAAGGAAACTCTCTGCAAGCCTTTTTTACGCTTGGAAAAATCATCGCCGTCGTTTTTATTATTCTGGCTGGCTTTCTTCTCGGCTCCCGCATGTCAGAACATTTTTCGTCAGGGAGCCTGCTCCATGACGGAATCACATTAAGCGGGTTTCTTTACGCCCTTGTCGCCGGGCTTTTCGCTTTCGGCGGCTGGCACATGGTGACATACAATTCGGAAGAAACCGTCGATCCGACCAAGACTATTCCGCGAGCCTTGATGCTCGGAACGGGCATTGTGACCGTCGGATATATCCTTCTTAATGCGGTTTACATGTACATCCTCCCCCTCGATAAAGTTGCTGGTTCCACACGGATTGCCGCCGACGCGGCTGACGCTGTGATCGGATCCGGCGGCGGGGCCTTTATGTCCTTGCTCGTTGTTTTTTCCACTTTCGGCGCACTCGCTGGCATCATCCTTTGTGGACCCCGCGTCTACTATGCGATGGCCCGAGACGGGCTTTTGTTTTCCTGGCTGGGAGACATCCATCCCCGTTTCCACACTCCCTACAAGGCCATCGTCCTTCAGGCGGTTTGGTCCTCCGTGCTCGTGGCCACTGGTACATATCGGATTCTCTTCACCAGGGTTGTTTTTACGGAATGGATTTTTTTTGGCTTAATGGCGATCGGCCTCATTAGGCTTCGAAAGCGAAACACTCCGATCCGGCGATATGCCATCGCAGGATATCCCTGGGTCCCGGTTCTTTTCAGCTTATCCTCCTTCGCTATCGTGATCCATCAACTGGCCACCAATCCCGGCGAAAGCCTGATCGGGCTCTCGCTTGTCCTGACGGGACTTCCCGTATATTATTTCTGGAGAAAGAAGAATAAAGAGGAGCGTTCCCATGCCAATCATCGATTTTCATAACCATTTTTATCCCCCCGAATATCTCAGGGCTTTAGAAGAAGGCCCGAGCAATGTGAGAGTGACCTTTGACGCTCAGAATAATCCGCTTCTTCATTACCCGGGAGACTATAACATCGTCGTCCCCGGGCACCGGGACATTGATTTCCGCGTCGAGGTCATGGAACGAGAGGGAGTGGACAGACAAATCCTAACCCTCACTACGCCTGGGACACATATCGAATCCCCGACGCGCGCCGTCGAACTCGCCCGCCTGGTCAATAATAGTCTGGCCCGAATCGTCTCTGATCGCAGGAACCGGTTCGCCGCTTTGGCGACCCTCCCTCTCAATTGTCCCGAAGCATCCGTCAAAGAACTCGAGCGGGCGTTCAACGAGCTTGGGTTTAAGGGGGTCATGCTCTTCAGCAATATCAATAATGTCGGCTTAAACGACCAGCGCTTCTGGCCCCTCTACGAGAAGGCCGATGAGCTGAAGGCTGTATTCTACATCCACCCGGAGTTCCCGGCCGGCGTAGAAGCCATGACTGAATACTGGCTGATGCCGCTTCTCGGATTCCCCTTTGATACGACACTGGCCGCCGCCAAACTCGTTTTCAGTGGTGTGGTTGAGAAATTCCCGAATATCCAATGGGTGCTCGGACACCTCGGAGGCGCTATCCCTTACCTTGCTGAAAGGCTCGACCGAGGATTTGAAGCATTCAAAGAATGCCGCAAAAACATCAGCAGACGCCCAAGCGAGTACCTGAGAAAATTTTACTTTGACACGGTCAATTTCGATCGGAACACTCTACGCCTGGCGATCGAATTTGCCGGAACAGACCACCTTTTGGCCGGGAGTGATTATCCGCACCAGATCGGTAGTCTGAGGAAGATGGTGGACAGCATAAACGGCCTCGACATCTCCCCGCAGGAGAAAGAGGGGATTTTCGGAGAGAATGCCGCCAGACTGCTCAACCTTTCTTGAAGACCCGATCTTCTTCTCGGCCATTCTCAAGCGCGTTTCAACGAGGATCACCATCCCGGGCAAGTCGTCGAGGCGGGAAAAGCGGCGCCGGCGGCTGAATATGGATTTATGAATATAATTTCAGAACACCCAGGGTAAGGAGGAGGGGGGAAAAGGGGGCTAATGAGGGTGGGCGAATTGACGCTTCCTCTTTTCTTTGATAATCTTGAACGACACCTGATTGAAGGGATCAGCAGTGACCGTCAAATGCCCGAAATGTCATTCTGAGAATTCCGAGACCAAACAGTTCTGCGGAGATTGCGGCACCCCGCTTCCTTCCTCCAAGGACATCCGTCCCGAAGTCACAGAAACCTTTCAGACGCCTATCAAAGAGCTAACCACGGGCTCGACATTCGCCGGCCGCTACCAGATTATCGAAGAATTAGGCCATGGCGGCATGGGCCGGGTTTATCGCGCTCTCGACAAAAAGCTCAACGAAGAGGTCGCCCTGAAACTTATCCGGCCAGAGATTGCCGTGGACCGCTCAGCTCTCGAGCGTTTCCACACCGAGCTCAAGCTGGCGCGCAGGATCAGCCATCCTCACGTCGGGCGGATGTACGAGCTCATGGAGGAGAAGGGAGCGCACTTTATTACCATGGAGTACGTACCGGGCCAGGACTTGCGGGGGCTGATCCGGCAGACGGGGCAGCTTACGATCGCGAAAGCGATTGCGATTGGGAAGGAGATCACGGAGGGGCTGGGGGAAGCGCACAAGCAGGGGATAATTCACCGGGACCTGAAGCCGTCGAACATCATCATCGACCGGGCGGGAAACGCCCGAATCATGGACTTCGGGATCGCCCGCTCGCTCTCGGGGGAAGGGATCACCGGCGCCGGGGTCATGATCGGAACGCCTGAATACATGTCCCCCGAACAGGTGGAAGGCAAGGAAACGGACCAACGCTCGGATATTTATTCGCTCGGCGTGATCCTTTATGAAATGGTGACGGCTCAGGTGCCTTTTGAAGGCGATACGCCCTTCACGATCGGGGTCAAACATAAGAGCGAGATGCCGAAGGACCCGGGGACGCTCAACTCGGCTGTGCCGGCGGATCTCAGCGCAGTGATCCTTAAATGTCTGGAAAAAGATAAGGAGAAAAGATTTTCCGGGGCCGAGGACGTGCTGGCGGAATTGATAAAAATCGAAAAAGGGATGCCCACATCAGAGACGGTCCTGGCCAAGAGAAGGCCCCTCACCTCTAAGGAGATCACGGTCACATTCAGGTTCAAGAAGCTCGTCGCGCCGGCTTTGATTTTTCTGGTTGTCGTCATTGCCGGGGTCATTGTTTGGCAACTTCTTCCCCGTCGCGCGGCCCTCTCCAGACCTCCCGGCTTGCACTCGATCGCCGTCTTGCCATTCGTAGATTTAAGCCCAGAGAAAGGGCATGAATATTTATGCGAAGGAATCCCGGAGACGCTGATCAACGCCCTCAAAAATATCGAAGGCCTATGGGTTCCAGCCAGAGCCTCGGCGTTTTCGTTTAAGGGCAAAGAATACAATCTCAGCGACATTGGCCTGAAATTGAATGTCGAAACTGTGCTCGAAGGCAGCGTCCTCGTGATCGGCGACAATCTCCGTCTCACCCCGCGACTCAGCCATGTCAAGAACGGCAGTCAGATCTGGTCAGATATTTATAATAAGAAACTGACCGATCTATTTGCCATCCAGGATGAAATCGCCCAAGAAATTGTCAAAGCTCTGAAGATCAAGCTGTTGGGGGAAAAAGAGGCCCAGATTGTCAAGCGCTATACAGAAAATCCCGAAGCCTATAATTTCTATCTCAAGGGACGTTTCTACTGGAACAAGCGGACGGAAGAGGAAGTGAAGAAAGGCATTGAGAACTTCCAGCAGGCGATCGAAAAAGATCCCTCTTATGCGGCCGCCTATGCGGGACTGGCTGATTGTTACAATGCCTTTGGATTCTACGGTGTCCAGCCTCCCAAAGAGGCGTTTCCCAAGGCCAAGGCAGCGGCCCTCAAAGCGCTGGAGATTGATCAAACACTCGCGGAAGCACACACGGCATTGGCCTATACAAAATTGTATTATGATTGGGACTGGCCCGGCGCCGAAAGGGAATTTCGGCTCTCCCTGCAACTCAATGCCTCTTACCCGACAACTCCCCATTGGTATGCAGAATATTTCGCGGCCATGGGCCGGCTGGATGAAGCCGTGGCAGAAAAGAAAAAGGCCAGCCAGCTGGACCCGCTCTCGATGATTATCAACACCACGATCGGCTGGATGGATTACTTCGCCCACAGGTATGATCAAGCGATCGAACAGATCAAAAAAGCACTGGAGATCGACCCGAATTTCGTTCCGGCCCATTATTGGCTTGGCCAGGCCTGCCTGCTCAAAGGAAGCTTTCCAGAAGCGATCCTCGAGTTTCAAAAGGCGATGAATCTATCCAAAGGAAGTGCCTATACGGTGGCGGGGCTGGCCCATGCCTACGCTGTGTCCGGCCAAATCGCCGAAGCGCAGAATTTGCTGGATCGGTTGATCGAGCTGTCGAAAACGAAATATGTTTCGGCCTACGATATCGCCGAAGTCTATGCCAGCTTGGGAAAGCAGGACCTAGCCCTCGATTGGCTGGAGAAAGCCTATGAGGAGCGGTCCCGGGCCCTCGTTTTTCTCAAGGTAGAACCCAAGGTCGACGGCCTGCGCGCGAAGCCACGGTTTCGCGAAATTATAAAAAAGATGGGATTGGAGTGAAGATCGCCAGGATGAAAATATTTGACTCGGATTGTCATTGAAGTCGAAGAGATGCTACACGCCCAGCGCACTTGGCCTACGATCGTAAACGGCACTTTTCATCGAGGGCGAATGGTACGTTGAAGCTGGCGGTAAAACCGTGAACCAACTATAATATTAATCAATGTCCGTATTCGGAGATCACCCAATGAAAACAAGTGAAATGGCTGAACTTATTAAAGGTCGACGTTCTATTCGCAGTTGGCTCGAAAAGCCTGTTAATGAGGACATGTTGCTCCAGGCCATAGAGCTGGCGACATGGGCGCCCAACGGAGGCAATCAGCAAAACTGGCTCTTCTATGTCATCCTGAATAAGAACGTCATCAACTCGATCGCTGACGCGGTCCAAGCTCGCGCCGATTATATTGCCTCTCTGCCCGAGGCGAGTCAGATAGGAGAAAATCTCACTCGTATGCTTAAGCGATCGGACTTCTTTCGAAATGCACCTTCGGTTATCGCGGTTGCCGCCTCCCCGTACAAATCACTGCTGGATCCGATTTTGGCTGCTCGGGAAAAGGTTGACCCGAAGGTTCAACAGATGAACCGATGGAGGAGCGTGGCCGATACCCGAATCCAGTCTGTCTCGTCTGCTATCGCCTATCTCCTTCTGGTCCTGCATCAAATGGGTTTGGGGGCTGTCTGGATGACCGGCCCGATGCAAGCCAAGGGTGATATCGAAAAGATTCTGAAAGTGCCGGAGGAGATGGATTTCGTGGCTTTAATTCCGGTGGGCTACCCGGCAGAAAATCCCGCTCCAAGGGAAAGAAAGCCGGTCAAGGATGTAATTCAGATCATAAAATAAGCTAACAGCTAATCGGACTGGATTGAGAGTTCCCTTGACCCAGGCCCGATGCCACGGACTTTCCTTTGATGATTGTATGTGAGAATTGCTTTTTCATTTCCTCTCGCGCTTCAACGATCAACATCAAGTCGGAGAGCGGAAGGGGGAAGGAGGGGAAAGAGCAGGGACTTAGCCGGGAACCTGAAGGGAAGGCGGCAGGAATGAGATCTCCGAGACGTGGGTGCGAGCAAGCCTCCTGGCGATGAATCTGAAGACGGCGCTGAAAAGAGCATGAGAAAGTCGCTCGATCGCGGGCAAATAAGGTAAAATGAAGATGCGAATGAGAAGGAGCGATCAGGAGACCATAATTAAATTCTCACGGTTTTTCGGAAATGGAATCCATAAATGGCAAATGATATGGCTAAACCCAGAAAGCGGGGACGTCTTATCAGTGTCCAGGAAATGATTTTCCAGTAATGAAATCTTCCTTTTCCTTTTATCCCCAAAAACCAGATAGATTTGAAGAAGGCTTTGAAGTAACAAAATTTAAAATGGATTTTTTTCCTTAACTGTTTTGGTTTATATTCTTTAAAGAATGTTATCACCCGTTTATAATAGTCTCTAGGGGAATAAATCGTATTGAGGATTTTCTTATACCCAGTCATGAGTGCTTCAGCATTCATTTTTGGGATGAAGTTGAGGGAAAAGTCGGTGTTATCACCAGATGGATCATCCAATAATCTTTTTTCTTTTTTTAGACGGTGAAAAAGCCTTGTCCCCGGAGGTGCATTTAACAACCCAACCATAGCCGTAACAATTCCGCTCTTTTGGATAAAACTTATCTGACTTTCAAAGATAGAAAGAGGATCATTATCAAAACCTACGATAAATCCCCCCTGAACTTCTAGGCCGATGTCTTGAATTTTTTTTACACAAGCTATCAAGTTACGATTCTTATTCAGGTATTTATTGCATTCTGTGAGGCTCTCTTCATTCGGCGTTTCAATCCCGATAAAAACTCTTGTAAACCCAGCCTCGACCATTAATTGCATCAGCTTCTCGTCATCAGAAAGATTGATAGATGCTTCCGTGAAAAGAGAAAAAGGATATTTTTTCTGTTTCATCCAATTGATGAGCCCGGGAAGAATTTCTGTTTTCAGTCTTTTCGTATTACCTATAAAATTATCATCGACAAAGAACACCCCGCCTCTCCAGCCTTGTTCGTATAAAGCTTCCAGTTCCCCCAAAATCTGGCCTTTACTCTTTGTCCGGGGTTTATGACCGTTGAGAACGATGATGTCACAGAATTCACAATTAAAGGGACAGCCCCTGGAATATTGAATGCACATGGAAGCATATTTTTTCATGTTAATGAGGTCCCACTGTGGACAGGGAGTCTCTCCTAAATCAGGCCACTCTTTAGAAGTATACATGTGCTGGGCGCATCCATTTTTTACATCATTCAGAAAAGATGGAAGCGTACTCTCAGCCTCATTAAGAACGAAATGATCTATGTCCTCAAATGCTACATATCCGGTGGTAAAAAGAGGGCCACCGGCAACAACTTTAATTCCTAATTTATTGCATCTTTTTATTACTTCAATGGCTGAGGTTTTCTGAACGACCATAGCGCTGATAAATACATAGTCCGCCCATTCGAGGTCTTCCTCGGTTAAAGCAGAGACGTTCAGGTCAATAAGTTTTTTCTCCCATTCTTTGGGGAGCATGGAAGCCACTGTTAATAAGCCCAAAGGCGGGAAAGATGCTTTTTTTGAGATGAATTTCAAAGCATGCTTAAAACTCCAGAATGTGTCTGGATACTTTGGATAAATCAAAAGTATTTTCATTGTCCTAAGTCATACTTTTAAGGAAATGAAGTTGCCCCCATTGTTTGGACAGTCGAGAAACCTTCGGAAGGTACACTGAAGACCTGCTTGTCGTTATTATTTTATTCCATTGTGAGCCCCAAATGCCATTTTTTCGTCACAGCCCCGTACAAACTGCTTCACCATTTGGCTTACAAACGACGATCTCGAGCCGATCCATATTAAACCATTGCCATCCTCTCGCTCTTGATGATCACCCGGGCACGTCGGAGAGGGGGAGGGGAAAGGCGGGGAAGGAGGGAGGGCAGAAGGAGGGCGAATTAGGAGCGGTGGGATCGCTTCTTCAGTTAGTCGAAGGGCCGATAGCCAACAGTTAGGAGATTGGGATATAAAATTAGGAGCGTGAAAAGTCCGCCGAGTGGGATGTCAGCTTCTGTGTTTATTTAGCTTGCCCCTATGGATTTTTGGCGATGCGAGCATTTCCGTGATCCGGTCCTGAAGAGCTGTCCTTATTCTTTCCTTTTCTGAGGAGAATGGACATTCGGGATTAAAGGAGACCGACGGGGCGATATGGATGGCCTTGGTATCTTGATCGACGGCGACAGGGATGAATTTCAAGATCCCGCCGGTTTTCTTGTAATACGTTAGAGCCAACCCGATGAAACCATCGTCGAATTCGTTCAAAACATCGTTTAAGGGCAGATGGCCGATCTCTGGGAAAATGATCAGGCATTTATTTCGAGCCAATAACGCGAGGCTTCGTTTCCAGGTCGAAGCGAGTCTCATGCTCCTTTCATAAACGGGAATGGCGTGCAAAGATTTAATGACGGCGACACAAACCTTCGAAATCACCCAAGCCGCGAGGCTGCTCAAGGGCGGCCTTAGCCGAAGCTCGGGTTCTACGAAATCCATTCGCAAATAGCCGGGACATAGCTTCCTGTCCGTGATCTGATAGGCTACCCAGGGATATAGCCGGACGGGAAAAGCGGAGAGCACGGCGACCGGCGCATAAGAACCCAGGTGATTCGATACAAATACCGCAGGGCCATGGAGTGGGATGTTTTCCTTTTCCACCAGGCGACAATGCCAAAAACAGTAAAAAAACGACCTCATTCGTTCGTAGAAATAATTGTTCATCGCTTTAACCGGAGCTTCATATCATAAAACGAGTTCTTCGTTGACCGAGCAATCGTCCATGTTTATACTATCGCGCGTTCTGTTGGCAATCAATATCAAGGGCAAGTCGTCGCGAGAAAAAACGGCGCTGGCGGCTGAATATTGATTTTTAGAAATGGTTTCAAAACATCCTAAGCAAGTCGGAGAGGGGAAGAACGAGGAAAGGTCAAAGCGGAAGGGAGGGCGGAATTTTCGATACTTGAAACTATTTAGATCAGGGGGAGAAATTAGCCGGCTGTGATATAAAAGCGAGAAACTTGTCGTCTTGCGTCGCGATGCCGTCTTAGAGATCTTGAATCAAAAGAATGCCGCCCGCTTCAACGCTTCCTGAGAGATCCTGTTGCCCGGGCCATCGCCCCTGGAGACACAGACAGCGACCTTATTTTCAGTGGCCGCGACGATCTCAGCGATGTCCTTGTGGCTGAATCCTGGACAGAGCAGGATGGACTCGATCTTTTTTTCTCTGAACAAGCGCGTGCTGACCTCTAAGGCTTCAGCCTGATTTTTGACGATGACCACGTCTAGCTGATATTTACCAGTGTCGATGAAGCAGCGATGTTTCTCTTTGTCCGCGTCTGGAGCATGGGCGAGAAAGAGTGCTTTAAAAGCCATGATTTTATCCTCCCATGTTGATATTGTCTGAAATGAACTATTTTTTCAATACGAATATAAAATTGGATATAAAATCGGAGACACAATACTCATTTCCGGGAGTGCTGGGGTGGGCAGAATTAGGAAATTAGGTATTGTGTCTCCCAATTAAATTTTGTTCTCATGAATACCACTTTGCGTGATTTTGATTTCTTGACAGGAACCATGGCAGGGTGATATGTTCTGGCTTCATCAAGAGGAGAGAAGGGTTGGCTCTCTTGGTAACAGAGCAAGCGTTTCAAAATAAAAAATTTCCCTGCTCTCTGGTCCTGGTATTCTTCATCATTTGCGCTGCCATGGTGACGGCTTGCGGCGCCCCGGAACCGGAGAAGCTCTTTTCCCGCACCGGGCATCGCTGGTATGAGGACCCGGGGAACATGAGCTTGATCTCGCCGGATGGCCGTTGGGTCCTGTTCAGCTGGTACGACGGCAAGCCGGAACTATTCTCCCTGGCCACCGGGAAGGAGGACCCGGCGCGCCTCCAAGGTAACCTGCAGAGGATCTGGAATGCGAAATTCTGGGGCGCTCAAGGGGAGCTGATCAGACTGGGTTCGATGAAGGATGAATCCGGCTGGTTCGTCCCTGCCAAGGGCAAGGGACTCGAACGGGTTTCCGTGCCGCCCCGCGCCTTCCCCGTGGGCTCCGACGATCCTGCCGTAGCAGCCTTTTTCTTTCCGGAGAATCCTGATGGAGGCCTTTCTGTCGGAGACTTGAAGAATCCCAGGAAGATCGTAATCCCCGGCGCCATCACGGGCACCGCCTTTGCTTCGGGCGCGAAGACCCTTTTCGTCATAGCGCGCCAGCCCGATGGCGGCTCGACGCTGTTCAAGGTGGATGCCCGTTCGGGCACGATGGAGATCCTGCGGCGGGATCTCGACGCCGATCCGTACTGGCACCCCATTTCCCTTTCCTCCGACGGCAAGCGACTCTACCTTGCCCTCGTCGGGCCGAAAGCCCCGAACGTAGCCGAGCGCCAGCAGCCAGACGCACCCCGTTGGATGGACATTTACGCCTTCGAATTGGCCACAGGCCGCCTCTCCTTGCTCGTCCACACCCCTCATGACAAGCGTGCTCCCATCGAAGCCGGCGGCTACTTGTATTGGGCCCAAGTCGCGGGCGGAGACGGTATCGTGGCCTTGCCTGCTAATGGCGGCCCTGCCCACGAAGTCGCCGCGGCTGGGGAAGTGCCGGAGTGGGGACCGGGCGGCCGGCGGATCGGCTTTGCCTTCGGAGCCTGGCGCCAAGCCGACTGGGGCCTCAATCTTGACGCGGGCGCCGTGATGGTGGACGGGGAAGCCCGCCCGACATCCGGGCGGGAAGCGGTGATCTCCGGAAATCACGAGGACTTCCCGCCCGTGTGGTCCCCCGATGGGAGATGGATCGCCTTCCATTCCCACCGCGCGCCCCACCCCGTGGCCTACTACGATGCTGACGGCTCCGCGGACGACATCTGGATCCGCTGCGCCGACGATCCCAGTGCCCCTGAGATCCGCCTCACCGACTTCGGTTGGGAAGTGGGTTCCCCCAACTGGGCGCCCGACGGCTCCTTTACAGCTCCTGGGACAAGGGAAAGCCCAATATCGATCACCTCTGGGTCACCACGGTCGATCCCGGCACCGGCCGAGCCGTGAGCCACAAGAAACTCGACGTACCCGCGGTGATCGTGAATCCACAATGGGCCGTCTGGTCGCCGGACGGTCAGGAAATTGCCATGACCGATCACACTGCTCCCGGCGAGTGCACCCTTCGGGTTCTCCATGGAACCACCCTCGAGAGCCTTGTCGCCTACAAGACCGACACCATGGGCGGTTTGGACTACATGCCCGACGGGATGACCATCGTCTACAGCGCACTCGATGATGGGCGAATGCAGATCTTCTCTATTCCGCGCTCCGGCGGCACTCCGAGGAAGCTGAGCGACGAGACGGCGAACTTGCTTCACCCGCGAGTCTCCCCGGACGGCCGCTGGATCGCCTGTACGCGGATGGAGATCCGCCACGAAATCTGGCGAAAAAAGCTCTAGGCGAGGACTCGCCCGAAGCCCCCGCCCTGTGATCCTCAATGCGAGAAACGAGCGCTTTCATTAGATTTCCGATGATGCGCGCGTCGCTCAAAATGGGCTCTATTCGTTTAGCGATCATTCTCATTTTCTCTTTCTTCCTGGCAAAGATACCCCTTTTTCCGGAATCAAGAGAAATCACCTGCAAAATACTGGCTGACGAGGAACTCCGCCAGGATCCGGGCTGGAAAGCGAAGATTGAGAACTGTGTGAATCTAGCGGCTTCTGAATTTGAGACGCTCTTTGGAATTCATTTCTCCATAAGGACATGGGATGATTGGAACTCTCCGGATGTCATGAATTCGCTGGAGGGGCTGGCCGAAGTCCTTAATTCTCGATTGAACAAGGAGGATGTTGATGTCTTGATAGCTATCACAGCCCAAAACAACTTAGCCGATAGTCCCTCGGGCTACTCTCTTTTAAAAGAGGGAATCATCCTCTTGAGATACACGGAAAATACGCATGCCTTGGCCAGGACCCTAAAACACGAACTCGGTCATCTTTTTGGCGCCGTCCATGTGGCTGACTCCGATTCAATAATGGATCGTTTCGTTCGGGGAGACAAATTTGATTCCCTTAATCAGAAGGCGATTCACTTAAGCAGGGAAAGGCTTTTCAATACGATCGACTTTCCTCTGCCCAAGAAGAACTGGCCCAAACTGATTGAGCTCTACGAAGAAAACTGTCGGGCCATCAAAATATCTCAGATGCGGGAAAAAATGAGGAAAGAGATCGAGCCTGGAATCGAGGAAGTGGCCGGTGAAAATGGACGTCGAGATCCCCAGGACCTCGATGATGCCTATGTCTTGCTAGCCCAGATCTACCTCGAATATAAACAATATGATAAGACGATGGAACGATGCCAAGCCGCGCTAAGAATCAACGCCGAAAATCTCGAGACCCAAAACCTCATAGGAATTGCCCTCCGAAGAAAAGGCCTTATTGAACAAGCCATAGAGAAATACCAGGAAATCTTAAAACTCCGGCCCCGCAATCCGGAAATCCTTTATAATCTAGGGATCGCGTACGCCAAAAAAGGCGACCTTGGAGATGCTCTTTCGGCCGATGGGAAAGCCATTGAACTGAAGCCAAACTTCGCCGAAGCCCACAACAATCTGGGTGAGGTCTTTCTCAGATTGGGCAAATTGGAAGAGGCCGAGAACGAGTTTTTGAAGGCCATTTCTTTATGTTTTCAATTTCCCCTCGCCCATTCCAACCTCGCCGAAGTCTATGTCCGTAAAAAAGATTACCAGAGATCTTTCGCCGAAATCGAAAAGGCTATCGCTATGAACCCCGACTTGCCCGATCCCCATAACATCACCGGTAATATCTATCACCAGCAGGGAAAGACCGAAGAAGCCGTCAAAGAATACCTCCAGGCTTTAGTCCTAGAGCCAGATTATGATAAGGCCTATTTTAATCTGGGGGTTATTTGTCTTGAGCGGGATCGAATCGACGAAGCCCAAAAGGATTTTCTGACGGCCATTGAAATCAATAAGAACTTGGCGGAGGCTCACGCCAGCCTCGGATACTGCTTTCTCCAAAAAAAGCGAGTCGATGAGGCTATTTCAGAAATTATTATTGCCCAAAAACTCGGGTTCCATCCGGCCAAGACATATCTTAACCTCAGCTTCGCCTACCTTCAAAAGGGCATGGCCGATCAGGCTATGGCGGAGGCCGAGAGAGCGATCGCGCTCGATTCGAGATTGGCTATGGCTTACAACAATCTAGGGATAGCCTTGACGAAAAAGGGAATGATCGAAGAAGCGATCGGACAGTTTAAAAAGGCGATCGAAGTCGATCCGAAATGTAAAGAAGCTTTCTTCAATCTGGGCAACCTCTATTTTCAGGCCGGAAAAATCGAGGAATCCCTGGAATTCTATGAAAAAACCGCCGGGCTTGATCCGAAGGATGGGGCTCTTTGTAACAATATTGCCGTAATCTATTTCCGGCTGGGCGAATACAGCCGGTCATGGGAATACGTGAAGAAAGCGGAATCCGTCGGCTTTAAAGTCCATCCCGATTTTTTGGCTGAGCTGAAGAAGAGACTTAAATTCTGAAGAATCCTGCAAATAAGGCAGCTAAGCCTAAAAAAGGCCCTCGCCGGACAAGGATGACGATGAAGATGACGGCGAGCTAGGTGCTCGAGAATTTAAGTTCGCGATATTGCCTCTCTTTTATCCTGGGCCTTATTTGTTCTCCGGCTTTTTTTCATAGGTGAAGGCTTTCAAGAGCTCCATGGGGAGAGGAAAGACGATCGTCGAATTTTTTTCCGCGGCAATTTCCGTCAAGGTGCCTAGGAATCGGAGCTGAAGAGCCTGCGGATTTGTGGAAATGATGTTTGCGGCCTGGAGGAGTTTATCGGCGGCCTGAAATTCGCCGTCAGCATGGATGACTTTGGCTCTTCGCTCGCGCTCGGCCTCGGCTTGCTTGGCGATGGCCCGGATCATGTTCTCCGGGAGGTCCACCTGTTTCATCTCCACGAGCTGGACTTTGATGCCCCAGGGGTCGGTGTGCTGCTCGATGATTGCCTGGAGGCGGGCGTTCAGTTTATCCCGCTCTGAAAGGAGGTCGTCGAGCGGAACCTGGCCGAGGACGCTTCGCAGGGTCGTCTGGGCCAGCTGGGAGGTGGCGTTGAGATAATCCTGCACGTCAAGCACGGACTTGAGCGGATCTATAACCCTGAAGTAGAGAACGGCGTTGACCTTCACCGTGACATTGTCCTTCGTGATGACATCCTGGGGAGGGATGGCCATCGTGATGAGCCGTAGGCTGATTTTCACGATGCGGTCGATTGGGGCGAAGACCAAGATGATGCCGGGCCCTTTGGGCTGGGGCAGGACGCGGCCGAGACGGAAAATGACCCCGCGCTCGTATTCTCTCAGGATCTTGATCGAACTCAGGATATAAAGGATGATAAGCCCGACGACGATGACTGGGTAAGTTTCCATTTTTTTCTCCTTGCGGAGACCATAGGGCCTCCCATAATAGTATAGGTCAAGCTTTTTTGACCTTGATTTTCAGGGTTTCCAGGACCTCGACGATCCGCACCTTTTCGCCGGCACTGACGGGCCCGACCGCCTCCGCCTCCCAGAGTTCGCCGTGGACGAAGACCTTCCCCTCGGGGGCGAGGTCGGTCCGGGCCGTCCCGATTTCCCCGACCATTCCTTCCTTTCCGGTGAGCGACCGGCGGGCTTGGGCCCGGATGACGAGATAGATGAGGAAGATAAGGATCAGGGAGATGCCTAGCGCTACGGGGATAATGATTCGGAGACTCGGCCGAAGCTCAGGAATCGGGGCCTTGATGAGCATCATCGAGCCGATGACCATGGCGATAATGCCTCCGAGGGAAAGGGCGCCGAAGGTGTGCACCTTGACCTCCAGAATAAACAGGATAATAGCTAAAATAATGAGAATCAAACCGACGTAATTGATAGGCAGGATTTGAAACGAAAAAATGGCCAGGAGAAGCGAGATGCCGCCGAGGACCCCGGGGAGAATGGCGCCGGGGTGGGCGAATTCAAAATACAACCCGAGCAGGCCGATCATGAGCAGGATGTAGGCAAGGTTGGGATTGGAAATCGTCAGAAGAAATTTCTGCCGGGCAGACATGTCCACGTTGATCACCGGTTCTTGTTTGAGACGGAGGACGATGGTGTCGCCATTGAAACGTCGGATGGTCTTTTGATCGAAGGCGTCGATGATTTCCTGCTCATTCTTCGCGATGAAATCGATAAGATCTCCCTTGAGAGCCTCTTTTTCCGTGTAGGACAGGCTTTTCCTGACGGCGTCCTCGGCCATCATGACGTTGCGGCCGCGTTTTTCCGCCAGCGTCCTGATGTAAGATGCCGCGTCGTGCGTGACTTTATCCTCCGTGGTTTGGTCCATGGACTGCCCTGTGATCGAAACGCCGACGGGATGCGCGGCGCCGGTGTTGGTTCCGGGCGCCATAATAAAAAGGTCGGAGGCGATGCCTATGAAAAATCCGGCGGATGCGGAGCGGCCTCCGCTCGGGCTGACGAAAGCGGCGATGGGCGTTTTGGCCGAAAGGATCTTTTCGATGATCTCCCGCATCGACGAATCCAGGCCGCCGGGCGTGTTGAGCGTCATGATGAGAAGGCTGGCGTTCTCTTTATCGGCGCGGTCGATCGCATCGCGGATGTACTCGGATGTTACCGGGTGGATGGGCGCATCGACCGTGATTTTCAGGACAGCGGCGGGAGAAAAAACAGGGAAAAGAACCAGAAAAATAAAAGCGAAAATCTTGTCCCTCACGTTGATTTCATTATAAAAGGGATCCTTCATCAAGTCAATCTCGAAATTGATGGAAGATTTGAAATCCCCGCGTCCTGACAAAGAAAAAAAAATTCACTTTTTCGTCATCCCGCATGGAAATCTCGTCGGAGATAATCCATCCTCCATATTTATGGAAGTTGTTCATTTGCCCTCGGACAGCTTTTTCAAGTGTTCTTGGATGTCGGATAAAGTCGCCTGAATCTGTTTCATTCTCAAGGTTCTTGATCTCGTGGAAAGGACAAAGGTCATAGAAACGGCGATGATGAGCAAGGCTTGAACGCCGATCATCGGGATGACGATCCACAGCTCTTTACGGAATCCCCCGACGGCGCCAATGATCCCGGTAGCGACGAATGAGGCTGCCAATAAAAACCAGCTCACCACCGCGGCGCGTTTCAGCCGCCTGAGGCGGGCTGTATCTTTGGCGATGATTGCCTGAATCGAATTTTGATCGCCGTTCGGCGGAGCACCGTGATTTTTGTCCATTTGTTTGAGAAGTTCCTCTTTCAAATTATTTTGCTTTTCCATGGCTTTCCTCCATTTTTCTTTTCAGAGCAAGTTTCGCGTAATAAATTCTTGATTTGACGGTGTTCAAGTTGCATTCCACCACGTTCGCGATCTGCTGGTAGGACATTTGTTCCAGAAAGCGCAGAACCAGGACCTCTTTATGCTCCGGGTGCAGTTTTTTCAGACACTCGTGGATTTGAGCCGCATCCGCGGGCGAAAAAGCGCTTTCCTGTGTCTCGTCCGGAACGGCGGTATTATCATCGAGCTCGAGGAACGGTTTTTTTCTCCTGAAGTGCTGATAAACCGTGTTGCGAGCAATCCGGTAGAGCCAGGCGGGGAACGTCTCGAGGTTCCTGAGGGTGCTTATTTTCCCGATCACGCTGACCCAGGTATCCTGAAAGAGATCATCGACTATTTCGGCATTGTCCGACAGATGGCCGATAAAATAGCGCAAGGGTCGATGATACAAGCCGATAAGCTCCGCCAAAGCATCCTTGTCTCCAATCTGGCAGCGCAGGATCAGGACGCGTTCTAGGAGTTGTTTGGCGGGTTTCATTAGTGTTCCTCAATATTTAAAGATGCATAATGGGATAAAAAGTTCAAGTCGAAGGACAGGATTTTTATCGCTATGTTCTATTGATTATCGAATTTATGGTATTGGTTTCAGAATATCCCGGGCAAGGCGGAGAGGGTGGAGGGGAGAAAAAGGAAGCGGCGCCGGCGGCTGATTATCAATTTCTTGATGTAATTTCAGGACACCCAGGGCAAGGCGGAGAGGGGAGAGGGGCAAGAGGGAGGGCGATGGAGGGGCGGCAGGAATGGGGAGAGGTGAAATTTTCGATTGGCGTAAATATATGAACATATCCATGTTGATTCAGCATACTGGGATTTTCAAAAAACATTTCGGCGAGACTGTATTGGAGAGTAAATTCTGAATTTTTTTTGGCACATGCTTATTTCCCTAGGCGTTTCGAAATTTGATATAAATATAGCACCCTATAGCGATCAAAATTCTGAAGATAAAAGAGATAAGGCCGATAAATAATCCTGGGAATATTTTTTGCGGAATATAAGTAGCCGCCACAAGAATCGGGTCAAACCGGAGAATTTCGGGGAGTATAAAGTCTACTTAACTAAAGTTTATTAATGTAAACTTATTCTTGACAAAGTTGAAAAACGGTTTTATGATGAAAGAGTGAAGAAAGAGCAAAAAGCCACTCTGGCCGTTAAGGTCAACTATGAAGTTGCCGAGAGGGTCAAGCGTTTCTGCCGGGAGAGGGGGTTGAAGTACGGATTTTTCGTCGAGAAAGCCATCCTCGAACAGCTCTCTCGAGAGGAGCTCAAAGAAGACCTGGTGGATTTGAAGAATCTGCGCGAGATCGAACATCAAGCTATCTCCCTTGACGAGTACCTCAAGAAGCGCCGTGTATGAACTCTTCCTCCTGCCCCCGGCGCAAAAAGACCTCGACAAGCTCGAAGCGTCGGTCTTTAAACGAATCCTCAAGAAAATCCGGGTCCTGTCCAAGGATGCGTGTCCCACGGGCTGCCTTAAATTAGCCGGGGATGAAGGTTATCGTATCCGAGTTGGAGATTATCGCATCCTCTATCGGGTCGACGACGCTTTGAAGCGAATTTTTATCTACCGGATCAAGCACCGTAAAGACGTCTATTCCTGACCCCTCTTGCTAAAATTGGAGACACAATACTCATTTCCCAATTTCCGGGAGTGCTGGAGTGAGCAGAATTAGGGCAAACGTAATACCCACTGGGGTGAAATAAATGGTTTTGTCCTTTCCTGGAATATAGAAATCGACAGGACTATTCATTTGCCCCTGATTAGGAACAAAATAGACGGGAATTTTGCCAAAGTCGCGGATTGCGGCCGGCGCTTTAGTCGATGACGAGGCAGAAGTCAGGAGAGGATTGCTCGCCGATTCCCCGCTCTTTGCTGCGTTTTGCGTTGTCGGCGAAAAGGCTGAACTCATTGAGGAAAAGGCCAGGATGGCAATGGAAATAAAAACCCCTTTTTTCATGACCATTTACCCGCTCATTTCAACTCCCCGAAAAAGCTGAGCATAAAGAAAATCGAATTATTTTATTTGTTTTCTAATTTGTTACCCTTAAGACAATAATATTTTTTTTTGAAATGGCGTTGTCAATGTTAATGTAGTTATTTTATTATCACGGAATTGATTTGGGCCGCCCCAATCTTTGACAAACCGTCACCAATGTAGTGAACGAGTTCAATGTCTTGACAAAAGCCTTCTTCCGGCTCTATATTTACGGCCGATCGATAAGGAGGAGTCAGATGAGATTTCGCTCTTGGGTTTTGTTGATTGGCGCAGTCGCGGTCTTGGGGTGTCTAGCTCTGGCCCAGACCCAGAAGCCGGCGAGCCCGCCGGGGACGGCGGCCACACAAGTCGGCGGCAAGTATGTCCAGGTTCAGAACAGCCAAAGATACCAAGGAGGCAAGTGGATCGAGATATCCTACGGCCGGCCCATCAAGCGCGAGCGCCAGAACTTGTTCGGCGTGGGCGCTGAATACGGTAAAAAGCTGAACGACGAAGCGCCGGTTTGGCGCGCGGGAGCCAACAAGACAACGCGGCTCAAGACGGAAGTCCCGTTGATCTTTGATGGCAAGACGCTTCCGGCCGGCGAATATTGCGTCTTCGTCGACTTGAAGGAGAAGGCCTGGATCATCATCTTCTCCACGTGGCCGGCGCAGGAGAAGTACGATCCCAAAAATAAGGACGCCCTCTGGGGTTCGTACGGGTACACGCCCGATAAGGACGTCCTCCGGGCCACGATGAAGCTCGACATCCTGCCGTTCTCGATGGACCAATTCACGATCGCCTTCATCGATATGACCTCCGTTGACGGGAAGCTGGCCATGATGTGGGACAAGACGATGGCCACCGTTCCCTTTAAAGTCGGGAGTTAGTCGGAGAGAACGCCTTTTTGTTTCCGATAGAGATTCGACTATAATAAAAAGGGAGATGAAGAAAGACCCTGATTCCATCCCCACGAGGAGGAAACCATGAAACGCATTGGTCTCACGAGTGTTCTCGCCCTGGGCCTCATTTTGTTCCTGTCCCTGCCTTCGGCCACTTTTGCCCAGAGAAGTCAAGTCCGGCCGAGCCCCAAAGCCAGCGTCCTGCAAAGACTCGGCGCTGACACCGATATCACCATCCAGTACGGCCGGCCGGGTGTCAAAGGGAGAAAAATATGGGGTGAGTTGGTGCCTTACGGCCTGGCTCCGGGGAACTCATCTTCGATGGGCAAGCCTTTTCCCTGGCGGGCCGGCGCCAACGAAAACACGACCATTGAATTCAACAAAGACATTCTGATCGAAGGGAATAAATTAGCGGCGGGCAAGTACGGCATCCATATGATCCCTTCGGAAAAAGATTGGATCATCATCTTCAGCAAGAACAGCGGGTCCTGGGGAAGCTTTTCTTACAGCCAGGAGGAAGACGCCCTCCGGGTGACCGTGACCCCGGTCAAAGCTCCCCACGAAGAATGGTTGACGTACGGGTTCGGTGACTTGGCGGGAGGCTCGGCCACCGCTTATCTCCACTGGGAACAATTGAAAATACCGTTCAAGATCAAATTGGCTCAATAGTCAATAGTCTTGTTTTAGAGTCGCTTTTCGGAAGCCCGGTCCCTTCCGGTCGAAGGATGAGCTTAACATGAAAAAGTGCCTTGCGGTCGTTTTTGGCTTGAGTTTGCTGCTTCCCATGTCGGCCCGAGCCCAACAGGGCCAGATCCCCAATACCGCGGAATTGGAAATCGCCCTTCACAAGCTCAACGTTCTAGGGAGCGCTCTTTTCATTGGAGCCCATCCGGACGATGAAAATTCCTCTGTTTTGGCCTATCTCTCGAAGGGCCGGAACTTGCGGACGGCCTATCTTTCCGTCACCCGCGGCGAAGGCGGCCAAAATCTGATCGGCTCGGAGAAAGGCGCCGAGATCGGTCTCCTCCGAACTCAAGAGCTCATGTCGGCCCGCCGGGTCGATGGGGCCGAACAGTTCTTTACACGGGCCGTCGATTTTGGCTATACCAAAACGGCCGAGGAAACCTTTGAATTCTGGGGGAAGGAAAAGATCCTCGGCGATATCGTCTGGGTGATCCGAAAATTCCGACCCGATGTGATTCTCACCCGTTTTACGCCCGAGAACGCCGGCGGACACGGCCACCATATTGCCGCCGGACTGCTGACCAAGGAGGCGTTTGTCGCGGCCGCCGACCCGAAGAGATTTTCCGAGCAATTGAAATATGTGTCGGTCTGGAAGGCCAAGAGACTGTTCTGGAACACCTTCCGTTCTCCGCAGGCGGAGGCCGAGGTCCAGCTGCGGGTCGATACGGGAGGCTACAATCCTTGGCTGGGAAAATCATATACGGAAATGGCCGGAGAGAGCCGGTCCCAACATAAAAGCCAGGGATTCGGCTCGGCCGGGCGGCGGGGAGCTCAATACGAATCCTTCGAGCTTATGGACGGAGATCCGGCGACCACGGACATTTTCGAGGGGATCGATGTCACCTGGAATCGCATCCCCGGCGGACGGGCCGTGGGGCTTATGCTGGCCGAGATCTTGAGGTCTTTTGACCCCGAACATCCTTCAAAATCGATCCCCGGCTTGCTGGGCGTTTACACGGAATTGACCAAGCTCGGGGAAGAGCCTTGGGTCCACATAAAGAAAGAAGATCTGTTGCGAGTTCTTCAGGCCTGCGCCGGGCTCTGGATGGAGGCCATCGCCGGCGATTATGCCGCCGCTCCGGGAGACACGATCCAGGTCAGAACGACGCTCGTCAATCGGTCCGACCAGCCGATGACACTTCACAGTCTCAGCCTTCCAACCGTCGCCCCGGAAGTTGTCCTTGATCGTTCCCTCAAGAACAACGAGCCCGTGACCATAGAAAAAACGATTCTCATCCCAAAAGATTTTCCGCTCTCCCAGCCTTATTGGTTGGAGGCTCCCCGTCAAGACGGTTTCTTTTTTATCCGCGAGCAAAATGTCACGGGGTTGGCGGAGAACCCTCCCTCCATCGAAATTAAACTCGGCTTGGACGCCGGCGGGAAACTTCTGGAGTATTCCATCCCCTTGTCCTTCCGCTGGACGGATCAAGTGGACGGCGAACTTTATCGGCTTTTTGAAGTCCGGCCTCCAGTGACCCTCCAGGTCGAAGAAAAAGTCGGCATTTTTACGGGTGAAAATCCAAAGAAGATCAAAATCAAACTCAAGAGCCACTCTCAGAATATCGCCGGGCAAGTCCGGCTCAAAGGGCCGGATGTTTGGAAAATCACCCCGGTCGCCATTCCCTTCTCTTTGACCGGAAAATACGAAGAGGGCGAGGTCACGTTCGACGTCATCCCTCCGAAATTCGCCGCCGAGGCCGACCTGACAGCGGAAGCCGAGTTCGGCGGAGAAAAAGCGAGCCGAGCGTTGGTGGAAATCTCTTATCCCCACATTCATCGGCAGGTCTATTTCCCCGAGAGCCGAATTCGCGTCGTCAAGCTGGATGTTAAAACCCAAGGAAAGAAAGTCGGCTATATCATGGGGGCGGGCGACGAGGTCCCCGATGCCCTGCGCAACCTAGGGTATGACGTGATTCAACTGAGCGATGGGATGCTCGAAAACGCGGACCTTTCCCAATTCGACGCCATCATCACCGGTGTCAGGGCCTACAATACGCGGGACAGCCTCAGGCTTATCAAAGACAAACTTCTCCAATACGTAGAACGCGGGGGGAACCTCGTCGTCCAATATAATGTGCCCTCAGGCCAGTTGACCAACCGGATCGGCCCGTATCCCTTGACCATCGGCCGAGACCGGGTGGACGTGGAAAACGCGCCGGTGACCTTTCTGGCTCCCGAGCATCCGCTGCTGAATGTTCCAAACAAGATCACGCCCAAAGATTTTGAAGGGTGGATTCAGGAGAGAGGTTTGTATTTTGCTTCTCAGTGGGACGAAAAATATGAAGCGATTCTCTCGTCCCATGATCCGGGGGAGTCCGACAAAAAAGGCGGTCTCTTATACGCTCGTTATGGCCAAGGTGTTTTTATCTATACGGCCTTGGCTTGGTTTCGACAATTGCCGGATGGCGTGCCGGGCGCGTATCGGCTTTTTGCCAACTTGATTTCGGCGGGGAAAACCACTGGCAAACGCACCGACGGAAAAAACTGAGAACGAACAGGATCGGCCGCCTTTCTTCTCGTCGTGGAACCGTCTCTATGCCCTCGTCCTGTTGAACCTGGCCTTCCAGATCTTCCTTTTTTATCTTTTCACCGAAGCTTTCAAATGATGGCGATCCCGATGAGAAACCTGCCGCGCCTTCCGCGTCTGGTTCACGACTATTTTTATGCTTACGGCAAGGTCGAAGAGTTTTACAGCGGCGACTTTCGAGACGTCGCCGCTTTCGAGCGTCAGACGGAGAGAGCGATCGCCCGTCCTTTGCCGCGGAAATCCTTAGCCGAGGTTTTAACCGAGCAAAATCAAAGCTACGGCTGCGGGCCTCGGACACTCGGCCATATCCAGAAAATCGCCCAGGATCAGGCCTGTGCCGTCGTGACCGGACAGCAGGTCGGGCTCTTTTCGGGGCCGCTCTACACGATCTATAAAGCCCTGACCGCGGTCAAACTCGCCGAACACCTCAATCGGCGGGGCCTCGGATGCTTCGTGCCGGTCTTTTGGTTGGCTTCGGACGATCACGATTTGGCCGAAATCGATCATATCGTCCTGCTGGATAAGAATTATCAGCTCACGGACGTCCGCTGCCAGATGCCGTCCAGCGAAGCCAAGATCCCGGCTTCGCATGTTGTTTTGCCGCCGGACATCACGGATTGTCTCCGGCAACTCGAGGATTTCACCCGGGATTCCGAATTCAAAGCGGACATCATCGAGCATCTGGCCGACGCCTACCGGCCCGGCCGGTCGTTGGTCGAGGCTTTTGCCCGCTGGATGACCAGACTGTTCGCGTCTTCCGGGCTGATCTTTATGGACGCCGCCCACCCGAGCTTCAGGGCCCTGGGGAAAGAGGTTTTTTATCGAGAGATTGCCGAAGAGTCGCCCTCGACCCAGGCGGCCCTGGCGACGTCCGAAAAATTGCGTCTGGCCGGATACGATGAGCAAATCCACCTCCACGACCGGATCCTCAATATTTTTTATGCTGAACAGGGACGGCGGACCATTCAACGGAACGCAACCGGTTTCGAGATCAAAGATCCGCCGCAAGCGTTCCAGAAAGAAGAGCTTTTGGCCCTGGCGACGGAAAAGCCGTTTTTATTCAGTCCGAATGTCCTGCTCCGCCCCCTTTATCAAGACGCCCTTCTGCCGACGGTCGCCTACATCGGCGGGCCTGGAGAGATCGCCTATTTTGCCCAGATGAAGGGTGTCTATGACAGGTTCCGGTTGCCGATGCCGGTGATCTATCCCCGGAAAACTGTAACCATCGTCGAAAAGAAAATCGATCATATCCTGAAGAAATACGATCTTAAAATTCCCGATATCTGGTCGAAGGCGGATTACCTCATCCATGAGGTTGCTAAGGACACCATCCCCGAATCCATGGACGTGGCTTTGCGCCTCGCCCTGTCGCATCTTGACCAGGACTTTGAATCTCTGACGCGGGAGATCGCGGCCTTCGAACCGACCCTGAAAAATTCCGCCGGCCTCGCTCAGGGGAGAATGCATCAGCAATGGAGCTTTCTGGAAAAGAAGATCCTGCAAGCGGCGAAGAAACGGAACGAGATCGCGGTTCAGCAGCTTCGCCAGGCCCTCGATAATCTCTACCCGAACCGAAACCTCCAGGAGAGAGTGTTCAACATCGTGCCATATCTTATAAAATACGGCGCGGCCTTCATGGACAAACTTGACCAGGCCGTCGAGATCGATGAACATGATCATCAGATCATGACGATGGGATAGGATCCCTTCGTTCAAGGAGACTGCTATGGACTTGGATGCTCTAGCGTTTGGGGCGCATGCCGACGATGTGGAAATAACCTGCGGCGCGACGATCATCAAATTGGCCGCGCTGGGCTATAAGACCGGAGTCATCACCCTGACCCGGGGCGAGATGGCCACCCGGGGCACTCCCGAAATCCGAGCCGAGGAGTTCAAAAAATCGGCGGAGATCATGGGCTTAGCCGTGCATAAAATGCTCGATATTCCCGACGGCCGGGTCGAGGTCACTTGGGAGAACAAGCTCAAGATCATCGCCGAAATACGCGCCCATAAGCCAAGGATCGTTTTCGCCCCCTACTGGGTCGAGCGTCACCCGGATCATGAAAATACGTCTCATCTCGTGCGGGAATCGGCCTACCTTTCAGGATTGAAAAAAATCGATACTGGGCAAGACGCCTTTCGGCCTCTGAGGGTCGTTTTTTACCAGAGCCGGTTCGAGTTCACGCCCTCGTTCGTTATCGATACGTCCGGCTTCTACGGCCGAAAGATGAGCGCGATCATGGCCTATGCATCCCAGTTCCATCGCCCGGATCGGGCCGGATCCGGACCCGGGTCCGAGGAAACGTCTATCAGCCGACCCGAATTCCTGGACCATATCGAGATCCGGGACAGGAGATACGGAGCTCAGATCGGCGCGAAATACGGGGAGCCTTTTCTCGTCCGCGAAGCCCTGAAAGTTGATGACCCGGTCGCGTTCTTCGGACCGGAATCCCTATGGACGATCCCATGATCTTCGGCGGCCGGGCTCAAGCGCCGGAAAGGATCTTCGGATGAACATCGGCATCGTTTGCTATCCGACCCACGGGGGGAGCGGAGTCGTGGCCTCGGAATTGGCGATCGGTTTGGCTCAAAAGGGCCATGAGGTCCATATCGTCAGCTACGCGCCCCCTTTTCGTTTGCGCGCGTTCCATCAAAACATTTTCATTCACGAGGTTGACGTTGCGTCCTATCCGTTGTTCAAGTACCCCTCCTACGAGTTGGGGCTGGCCGCCAAATTGGTCGAACTGGCGGAGATCCATCATCTCGACGTCATTCATGCCCATTATGCCCTCCCCCATGCGGCCAGCGCCTATTTGGCCAAACAGATATTCAATGCCCGGCGGCTCAAGACGGTCACCACCCTCCACGGCACGGATATCACCCTGGTCGGTGCCGACCCGTCGTTCCGCCGGGTCGTCAAATTCGCCATCGAGAAATCGGACGGTGTCACGGCGGTGTCCCATTATCTTAAGAACCGCACGATCGAAGAATTCGATATCCATCGTGAGATCCGGGTCATCTATAATTTCGTCGACCCCGGCCGGCCGGCACGGAATCGCGGCCTGTGCTCCAGAGAGGCGTTCGCTCCCAAAGGGGAGAAGATCTTGATGCACGCCTCGAATTTCCGCCCGGTCAAAAGGGTCGGAGACGTCGTCCGGATTTTTGCCCAAGTTCACGGCCGGATCCCGGCCAAGCTCCTTTTAGTCGGCGAAGGGCCCGATCGTCCGTTCGTCCAGCAGTTAGCGAGCGAGATGAATCTCGGCTCCGATGTTCATTTCCTCGGAGAGCAGGATCAGCTGGAGCCTTTGTTTTTCTGCACCGACCTGTTTCTCCTGCCCAGCGAACAGGAGAGCTTCGGGTTGACGGCCCTGGAGGCCATGAATTGCGGCGTCCCCGTGATCGGCACCGACATCGGTGGATTGCCCGAGGTCATCGCCCAGGGAGAGACGGGATATATGTTCCCTATCGGCGATATCGCGGGCATGGCCGCGAAAGCCGTTGAACTTCTGAGCGATCCGGCCGCGCTTGAACTTTTCAAAACGCGGGCGCGGAGGCGCGCCGAACAATTCTTTGACGCCGCCCAGATCATCCCTCAATACGAGGCATTTTACCGGGAGATATTGAACTCTTAGCCCATGGGTTCCTTCGACTGGATCGTCTTGAGTTCCTTTCTCCTGTTTGTGGCCGTCTATGGCGTTTGGAAAACCCGCGGCAAAAAAGACGTCCATGGCTATTTTCTGGCGAACAAATCGACGCCCTGGTACGCCATCACGATTTCGGTCATGGCCACGCAAGCCAGCGCCATCACCTTTCTTTCCACTCCGGGACAGGCCTATGTGGACGGTATGCGGTTTGTCCAGTTCTATTTCGGTTTGCCCATCGCCATGATCGTTCTATCCATCACGGCCGTTCCTATTTTCCATCGACTCAAGGTCTACACGGCCTACGAATTTTTGGAGCAGCGATTCGACCTGAAAAACCGCGTTTTGGGGAGCCTCCTCTTTCTCATCCAACGCGGACTCGCCGCCGGCTTCACGATCTTGGCCCCGGCCCTGGTCATTTCCGTCATTCTCGGCTGGGATTTCCGGCTGACGATCTTCATGACCGGAGGACTGGTGATCTTCTACACGGCGGCGGGGGGGACGGAGGCGGTCAGCAAAACACAGTTGCTGCAGATGATCATCATTTCTCTGGGGATGGGAGCGGCGCTCTTTATGATTTTTCGCCGCTTGCCGCCCGACATCTCTTTGGCCAAGGCCGTTCATGTCGCCGGAAAGCTTGGACGTCTGAACGTCGTCAATTTCGCTTTCGATTGGAAGGACCGCTATAATTTTTGGTCGGGCCTCATCGGGGGGGCTTTCGTCGCCCTCTCGTATTTCGGGACGGACCAGTCCCAGGTTCAGCGCTACCTGTCCGGACGTTCAGTCGCCCATATCCGGGTCGGGCTCCTCGCCAACGGCGTGCTGAAAGTCCCCATGCAGTTTATCATTCTTTTCATCGGGGCCATGGTCTTCGTTTTCTATCAATTCGTCACGCCTCCGTTGTTCTTCAATCCGGTCGAGACCGCAGCCTTGAAAAGCAGTCCCTACGCGGACGCCTATGCGAACTTGGAAGCGGACCAGGCTCGCCTGAACGGCGAGAAGCGGGAAACCCTCAGGAAAATGCTGGCGGCGATCGATGCCCGAAGCGACGCGGACCTGAAGACCGCTTCTCAAGAGCTCCAACGAACGAGAGAATCCGAACTCGGCCTCCGGCGCGACGTCATCCAGCTTATCAAAAAAAGGAATCCCCTGGCCGAAACCAACGACACCAATTACATTTTTTTAAGTTTCGTGACCCGGTTTTTGCCGGTGGGGCTGGTCGGGCTGATCCTGGCGGCGATTCTCTCGGCCTCGATGTCGGCCTCATCCGCCGAACTCAACGCATTGGCCTCGGTCACGGTGCTCGACATATACAAACGAATTATAAGGAAAAACGCGCCGGACCGGCACTATCTCATCGCTTCGAAAATGGCGACGGTCTTTTGGGGAATTTACGCCATCTGTTTCGCCCAGTTCGCCAACCATCTCGGCTCCTTGATCGAGGCCGTGAATATTTTGGGGTCCCTCTTTTACGGCACGATCCTGGGAATTTTTCTCGTTGCCTTCTATTTCAAAAAGATCGGTGGCCAGGCCACGTTCATCGCGGCAATCGTCGCGGAATTGTCCGTCTTGGCCTGTTATTTTTTTACGAAGATCCCCTATTTGTGGTTCAATGTCATCGGCTGTTTGATCCTCATCGCCTTGGCGAATTCATTGAACCCCCTGTTCGCCGCAAAAAAACATGCAACGGCGTAACGCGACGCCGCAGCTTTTTAGCCCCGGTCTGATCTGCGTTTTCTCATATCTTTATGTGGTGGAAGAGAGAGGCTGGCTAAAGTCCGGCCCCAAAATTCACTTTGTGAATGAATTGAATTATGTTAATCTTACTAATTGTATAGTAATAATAGGGGATATAGGCGAGGTTATCACTCCGATGAGAGTTCCGAGCGCTGCTTCCGCTGGAGATCCCTGGGGATGTTATGATCGTTGAGGATAAGGGCACACCCGCGGCCGGAGTGTTCACGGTCGCTGCCATTCTCGTTTTTCTATTGCCCCTCGGTTGGAAAGCGCTCATCGCCCAGGACTCGATTGTCCCTCGCGTCTGGATCGATCGAGTCGTGGTTGCGGGAAACAAGATCACGGCTCAGGATGTCATTCTGCGGGAAATCCCCTTCAGCTTTCCCGCGGTTTTGGACGCAAACGATCTGAAGCTCATCGAGAACCGGGTCCAGAACCTGCGGCTTTTCAATCGGGTCGAACTCCGCGTTGACGAGCGCGAAGGCCAGAATGTTCTCACGGTCCTCGTCACCGAGAGCTGGTATATTTTCCCCGCGCCCGTCTTTTTCTTCGGTGAGCGCGATTGGAGCAAAATCAGCTATGGCCTTGAGCTGACCGACAACAATTTCCGGGGCCGCGATGAGAAGCTCCGCGTCGGGGGCTGGCTTGGATACAACCCCTCCTATTCCCTTAATTATTCCATCCCTTGGATTGGCGAGCGACAGCGCCTGATGCTCGGGGTGAGTATTTCCCAGGGGCAGACAGATAACAAGATCTTTGGCTTCCAGGAAGACAGGCTGGCGTTCAACCTGAGAGTTGGCAAACGGCTCTCCCTTAAGCTCGAGACGGACGTGCAATTTTCCCTCACCCGCGTCAAGCTGCCCCCCGAGTACCAGTCATTTTCCGCCTCCGGACTGGGGCAAGACATCGTCCCCAGTTTGTCCTGGCAGATCCAATGGGAAAACCGAGATTTGACCGAGTATCCCAGGAAGGGGACTTATCTAGCCGTCAACGTCCAGAGAACGGGCCTCGCGAAGGGCCAGCCCGATTATTGGCGGATGACATTCGACGGCCGATTTTATGAGCCGGTCCTCGGCTCGGTATCTTTGGCCGTCCGGCAGCTTTTCATCCTCAATAACGGGAACATGCCCGTCTATGCCCGGGTCTTCCTAGGGTTCAACGAACGCATTCGTGGCTATTACAACCTGATCCTGCCCGATCCTGCGCGCTATGCTGACTATCAGAGCTATAACATCTCCTTAACCAGCTTGGAATTCCGCTTCCCGATCCTGCCTGTCCGCTATTTCTCGATCGAGAACGGGCCGCTTATCCCGAGCTTGTTCCGAAACCTGAAATTCGGTCTCAGCGCCGGTTTTTTCGTGGACAACGGGATCGTCTGGAGAAACGCCGGGGACATCCGTCTAAACGATTTCTACATAGGCTACGGGTTTGGGATCCACATTCACCTGCCCTACATCAACGTATTGCGCATCGAATATGCGCTCAACAAATTGGGACGGGGCCAGCTTATTTTCGATACGGGCGTCAGTTTCTAAAGATAAAATCGGAGACACAATACTCATTTCCTATTTCCGGGAGTGCTGGGGTGAGCAGAATTAGGGAATTAGGTATTGTGTCTCCCAATTACCCCTTAAAGGCCGAGCAGGATCAAGACGCCGGCGGCGATGGCCAGGATCTCCATGATCAGCGTGGATTGGCTAAATTGCACTTTGAGCACCGGGATCAGCCCGTACAGGACGAGCCAGATGCCCAACAAGATCATTCCCACACTCTTCGTCACCTTGATTTTGGCCATTTTTTCACTCCTTGAAAAAAGTACCTAAGGCCCTGGGGACGCCCTTCGTCCCTTATTTTGGCAGTTTATCATGCGACAATGGCAATAGCAAGCGAGCCTTTTCGGTGTGGGCTAACCTCAGCCCAAGCGTGGGGGGACCAAACAGACAGCCTTGAGGACCACCGGGCTGGCGAGGATCAAGGGCCTTGCATGCTCTTCCGCTGCAGCTTATTGCGGCGATTGACATCGCCGCACGCAGGAAGTATCTTACAAATTGAAATCCTAAAGGAGGAATAACATGAAATCTGGCACGCAGGACCAGGCGGAAGGCAAGTTACACAAAGCAAAGGGTAAGCTCAAGGAGATCGCCGGGAAACTTAGCGATAATCCAAAGTTGGAAGCTGAAGGTACCGATGAAAAGATAGCCGGCAAAGTTCAGGAAAAGATCGGTCAGGTCAAGAAGGTTTTGGGGAAGTAGGGAGAGCGGCGTATGCCGCCGGAGCGGGACCGTAACCGGGCCGTCATCCGAAGCGTGCCTTGTCTCGAAGGGAGCCACCGACAAGATTTCATCCTTCAAAATCGCGTATAAGTAAGACTGGCCCCCGTCTAATAGCGCTCCGCTTTCTCATCGGCCGCCTTCATGCCGGCCGGTTCCGCCGGTCTATCTCCTCCGTCCCCCTCCGCCGCGGGATGAGCCGCCGGACCGGGAACCGGAAAATCCCGGGAATGACCTCCCCCCCTGGCCGGCGAACGAGCGGGGCGCGATCGATCGCAGCGAGCCCGATCGGATAGTTCCCGATGCCGTCCGGGAGCCTGCGGAATTCGATGACGGCCGAATGGCCCGCGTCGGAATCCTCGACGGATAGATGCCGGTGGCGGAATTCCCCGTGGACGAACCGGGCCTGAGCACGCGGTTCGACCCCCCTTCGAGTCCCCGCGGCCGCCGGATATCATCTCTCCGCATCACCCGATCGCCGGGGCGTCCGCCGCGGAAATACGCGCCGGCGTAGAATCCCCCGAAATACGAACCATAACCGTAGAACCCGGGATTCCCGAACCAGAACGGATTCCAGCCGAAGTACCAGGACGGCCAGGAATAATAAGACCACAGGTACGAATTCCAATAGGACCAATAGGGATAGAACCCTCCATACAAGTCAAGCGGCGATCCGGGCCAGAACGGGGAGAACGCCCCGCCATAGAACCAGGGCGATCGATAGCGCCCGGCCTCCGGCTCGCTCGAGGTCAGCGCCTCGTCGCGGCTCCGGCTCCAGCCGTCAAAGTCGTCTACGACCCGGGGGTTCTTGAAGATTTTCGTCTTGTTCTGGTCGATATCGATCCGGACCAGCCCTTTGTCCTGGAAGAGGTCTTCTTCCTGGGCGCTCCGGACCTTGACGGCTTGGTCTTTCAGATGAAGATAGAGGCTTCCCTCCCACAGGCTTAGTGTGGCGGAGTCCTTTTGGATGTCGGTGAACACGACTCGCGTATTATAGTCGAGCCGGATCCAATTCCCTTCGCCGATCTCGATCTCGACCCGGCCTTTCTGCGTATTAAGCTCGTCGCCCGGCTTGACAGCCATATCGGCCTCGGCCTTTTCGAAATTCTGGAAGAAGGCCCGGCCTTCCACATGGGTAATCCAAGCGGCCGCCTCGACGCGGTCGGAAGCGGGTTTCTCCTGGCCCAGGAGCAGGGCGGGAACGAGGGCCATCATCGCGAAACATGGGATTAGGAATCGTCTAAGGCTCATATCATCCTCCTTGCAGGATGTCGGGAAACCGCGCCCTTTGACCGGACCGGACTCCCGGCATGATCCTTCCTTATTATTATATCACAATTCTAGCACAAGTCTCGGCTTTCGATGACGCGCCGCCGGATACCGCGTCAACAATTTTCTTTCCTAGAAAACCATTTCTTTGTGCAAAATTGCGATAATAAGGCTTCCTCAAAAGATCTTATTTAAAGCTAACGAGCGGTTGATAAGTCCTATGGCTCGCCATATGGAACCGCGCCGTTTTGTACCCTAGAGTACAAAACGGTGTGCCCGTTGGAAGGGGGAAACGCGAAGCGGGTTCCCCCTCCAAATTGACTCCCATTATTCCTGCAAATATTTTCGTATAATTTTCTTGATGGGACACTACTGATTGTGTCTCCCAATTACAATAAAAGCAGCGGTCAAGACCGGTCGTTTTCCAGTTTGACTTTGCCGCGCGGCAGGGGTAATCTCGGTCCAATGAAACCGAAGTACCGCCGCATGTTGCGGGGGATGAAGGCTCAAGAGGAACATACATCGCCGGCCGCGGGAGCCGTCTGGTCCCTCTACATCCTGAAATGCGGCGACAGGTCCCTTTACACCGGTGTGACCATCGATGTAGACCGCCGGCTCCGGGAGCACCAGCAGGGCACGGCCTCCCGCTACACCCGGACCCGGCGCCCCTTGGTTCTGGCCTATCGGGAGGAGTGCGGCAGCCGGTCCCAGGCCTTGTCGCGCGAGTGTGCCGTCAAGTCCCTGAACCGGCAGCGCAAGAATGAGCTCATCTTGACTTCCCCCGGGGCTCTGGTTTATAAGGATCTCGCGCAACAAAAGGAGCCTGGACCATGATCGGCCAAAGTCTCCTGCATTATCGCATCCTCGAAAAAATCGGAGAGGGCGGGATGGGGGAGGTTTACCGGGCCGAGGACCTGCGCCTTCACCGCCAGGTGGCCGTCAAAGTGCTCCCCGACCTCTTTGCCGCGGATCCAGAACGGCTGGCCCGGTTCGAGCGAGAAGCCAAGCTCCTGGCGGCGCTCAGCCATGCGAACATAGCCGCGATCTACGGCTTGGAGGAGGCTGAGGGCAAGCGCTTCCTCATCCTCGAACTGGTCGAAGGGGAGACGCTGGCCGAGCGGCTGGGGCGAGGTCCGCTTCCGGTCGATGAGGCGCTCGAGGTCTGTCGCCAGGTCGCGGAGGGCCTCGAGGCCGCGCACGAGAAGAGCATCGTCCACCGCGACTTGAAGCCCTCGAACATCAAGCTCACGCCCGAGGGGAAGGTCAAGATCCTGGATTTCGGGCTGGCCAGGGCGTTTCTAGATAAGTCGCCGGTCGGAGTTATTGCCGGCTCGCCGACGATCACGGCCGCGATGACCCAGCCGGGAATTATCCTCGGGACGGCGGCCTACATGAGCCCGGAGCAGGCAAAGTGAAAGCAGGCCGATAAGCGTGCGGACATCTGGGCCTTCGGCTGCATCCTTTTCGAATGCCTGACCGGGAAAACCGCCTTTCCCGGGGAGACGATTACCGAGGTCCTCGCGTCGGTGCTCAAGGGCGAGCCGGACTGGGACGCGTTGCCGAAGGATTTGCCGGCGAATGTGAGCGCCGTCCTGCACCGCTGCCTTCAGAAAGACCGGAACCTGCGCTTCCATGAGATCGCCGACGCCCGGATCGAGCTGTTCGAAGCTCCCCTTGCGCCGCTAACGATAGAAACAGCTCGGCGTTTCCCTTGGATCTGGGTGATCGCAGTCGGCGTAGTCATCCTGCTCGCTGGCGTTCTAATCGGGCGACTCGTCTTGAAGTCCCCCGCTATTACGCCACATACCGTTCTTTCAAAGACGACGATCAAGGTCGAACCCGGATACTCGCTCGACGGAATGCGAAGAGCCGCGGAATTCCTCTGGCCGACCCTAACGGCCATGGATATTTCGCATGACGGCCGCTTTATCGTTTATTGCGCGGTCAAGGACGACGGTTCGTCCACACCGACGCCCGGGCTCTTTCTACGAAGACTCGATGAATTGGAGGCCAAACCAATCCGCGGGACCGAAGGCGGCATTTGTCCCGTCCTATCTCCCGACGACAAGTGGGTTTGTTTTTATTTAGAGAAAAAGCTCAGAAAGGTGCCCATCGAAGGCGGAGTCCCGCAGGATATTTGCGAATTGCCCAACGTGCCACATGGAATTGCTTGGGGCCCGAAGGGATTCTTGTATTTTGCCCAATCCCGCATCCTCGGCCTTTTTCGCGTTTCCGCCGCCGGAGGGACGCCGGAGGCGCTGACGCATCCCGACCCGAAGAGGAAGGAATTCGATCACCGCCTTCCTTATCCTCTCCCGAATGACAAAGGGCTCTTGTTCACGATCATGGCCCACGAAGCCGATAACCGGCCATCGGTCGCGGTGATGGACTTCGCTACCCGCGCCTGGAAGGTCCTTTTCGAAGACGGATCGGACGCCCGCTATGTCTCGACCGGCCATCTGGTCTTCCTGCGCCAGGGAAAGCTCATGGCCGCGCCGTTTAGCCTCGATAAGCTCGAGGCGAACGGGCAGCCAGTCCCCGTCATCGATACGGTCATGCATGCAATTAATGCGTCGTTGGTGACCTCTAATACCGGGGCCGGCCAATTCGGTATCTCGCCGTCGGGGAGCTTGATTTATGCGCCGGGCGGCTTCTTCCCCTTTGAAAACAATTCCTTGGTCTGGGTTGACCGGAACGGCCGAGCCGATCGGGTCGGGTTTTTGACCGGTTCCTTCACGAGCGCGCGGATTTCGCCGGACGGCAAGAAGATCGCATATGCCTCCCAAAAGCATCTCTGGATCTACGACCTTGAGCGAGGCGTTCCCGAGCGGCTGACCTCCTCGGGAAGCGTCACCTTCACGATCTGGTCGCCCGACGGAAAGCGGATTGTCTTCGGATTCCGCGAATTCGGCCCCGGGAATCTCTTCTGGATGCCCATCGACGGCAGTACCGGTATGGAGAAGCTTCGGACGAGCGAATTCATGGATTGGCCCGGGTCGTGGTCTCCCGACGGCGAGATATTCGCTTTTGTCGAGGTGAGACAAAGCCTAGATATCTTTCTGCTTCATATCAAAGATAAAAGCGCTACCCCATTTGCGGCGACAAGCGCTAATGAAAGCCACGCCGAGTTTTCGCCGGATGGAAAATGGCTCGCTTATCTGTCCGACGAGCTCGGGGCGACGGAAGTCTTCGTTCGGGCATTATCGGGTGGCAGGGCATATCGGATTTCTCTCGAAGGTGGGATAGAACCGCTTTGGGCGAAAAGCGGAAAACGGATCTATTTCCGGAACGGCGCTCGCATGTTTGCGGTCGATATCCTAAGGACGGAACCCGATTTTGCCGTCTCCAAGCCGCGGCTGTTGTTCGAGCAGGCCGGCTATGCTTCCGCGTCTCCAGCAAGATCTTTCGACATGACGCAGGACGAGCAGCGATTTCTGATGATCAAACGGGAGGAAAGGAAGCCTCAGCCTGTCACCGAGATGATCCTCATCCAAAACTGGTTCGAGGAGCTTAACCGCCTCTGCCCGGCAAAAAAATAGAACGCCCCTCTTTTTTTTCAAAGGCTCGGGGAATGACGCTTTCTCGCGGTCTAAAGCGTTATTATCAATTGCCGTGCCCGTCAAGGGACGAGCCAAAGGCTCGCCACTCGCCCGTGTCAACTATCGACGGGCGAGTACTGCGGAATTGGACTCCCAAGCAAAGCCTGGGGCCCCCATCCGCCGTGGATCCCCGGGTAAAGCCCGGGGCCCTGGCCGCCGTGAACCAAAAAAATGTGATGAACTTGACATTAATAAGCTGATAGCATATATTATATGACGGAGTATGAAATGGTAAGAAAAACTGTCATGATTGAAACGGATTTGGCCAATGATATCGACCTTTTCGCCAGAAAAGAGGACCGGGATTTTTCTGGAGCCCTGCGATATGCAGCCCGGATAGGCCTATTGGCCATCGAGAACCCCGAGTTCACGGTCCAGGAGATCAAGGATATCCTGGAAGCCAAGGCTGAGTTCGAAAAAGGAAAAATGACGGAACTCGATGTTCGGACGATTTGAATGCGGCTCCTCGAAACTCCGAAGTTCCAGAAGCTCCGGAAGAAGCTAAAGGAAGAAGACGAGAGAGGCGCGCTCAGGGAAGCGGTTCTTTACATACTTGAAAATCCGGAATCCGGGAAAAAGCTCAAGGGAGAGTTTCGGAACCTGCGTTCGTTCCGTTATTCGGCTAAAGGACGGGCCCGCCGCTTGATTTACAGGCACGAAAAAGATTCTATCGTCCTTTTCTCCTTCGGTCCGCGGCAGGGAATCTATACGTAATCAAAGAACGGTTTAGCTGAGAAATCTCCTTGCTAGCCAAAGGCGCGGCGCAAATCCCGCAAAACCGGGTATCCTGGGTATTGTTAAAGCGGTATTTGGGAAACTGCATGCCCGCCGGCCTCCTTCACGGCCATCATCGTTCTCGTTGACATCGATCAGCAGCCGGGAATATCCTTTGCTCGTGAAGGGCGCCAACGATTCTGATCTCAGCGGGGGGATAAATCCCAGGTCCGGCAAAAGGAAATTCCTTTCGCTCGCGCAACAAAAGGGGCCTGAATCATGATCGGCCAAAGTCTCCTCCATTATCGCATCGTCGAAAAAATCGGCGAGGGCGGGATGGGCGTTGTCTATAAAGCCGTCGACACTCATCTCGACCGTCCGGTGGCCATTAAAATCCTGCCGCCCGACAAAGTCGCCGACTCTGAGCGAAAGCGGCGTTTCGTCCTCGAGGCCAAGTCCGCGTCCGCGCTTCATCACCCCAATATCGTCATCATCCACGATATCGCCTCGGACCGGGGCTTCGATTTCATCGTCATGGAGTACGTGGACGGCCAATCCCTCGATCAGCTCGTCGGACGCCGCGGGATGAAGCTCGGCCCGGCCCTCGGCTACGCCGTCCAGATCGCCGACGGCCTGGCCAGAGCCCACGCCGCGGGGATCATCCACCGCGATCTCAAGCCGACCAACGTCATGGTCACCGCCGGGGGGCTGATCAAGATCCTCGATTTCGGGCTGGCCAAGCTGTCCGACCAAGCCCCTTCCGCTGCCGGCGCGGAGACCATGACTCTCGCCCAGGCCGAAAAGCCGCGAACCGAAGAAGGCTATGTCGTCGGCACGGCGGCCTATATGTCGCCCGAGCAGGCCGAGGGGGGAGTGGTCGACTCCCGTTCCGATATTTTCTCGTTCGGCGTCCTTCTCTACGAAATGCTCACCGGCCAGAAGGCTTTCCAGCGGGACAGCCGAATGAAGACGTTGGCCGCCGTCCTCAACGAGGAACCGCGCGCCGCCTCGGACATCAACGAGGCCGTCCCGCCCGAGGCAGAACGCCTCCTCGCCCGCTGTTTGCGGAAGGATCCCCAGCGGCGCTGGCAGACGGTTTCCGATCTCAAAGTCGCCCTTCAGGATTTGAAAGAGGATTCCGAATCGGGAAAACTCCCGGCGGCCGAGCACACTGCGCGCGCCCGGAAGCGGCCCGCTGCGCTCGTCATCGCCGGAGCGGTTTTCCTTCTCGCCGCCGCGGCCTTCCTGCTCCGCCCGTTGTTCTTCAAACCGGCCGGGGAGGCGAAGTTCGAAACCACCCGCCTGACGTTCGATTCCGGCCTGACCACAACGCCGGCGTTCTCGCCGGATGGGAAAATGGTGGCTTACGCCTCGGACCGTGAGGGAACCGGGACCCTCGATCTTTGGATCCAACAGGTTTCGGGCGGCAAGCCGCTCCGTCTGACCGATCATCCGGCCAACGATTGGTTCCCGGATTTTTCTCCCGACGGGACAAAAATCGTTTTCCGGTCCGAACGCGATGGCGGCGGGATCTACGTCATCGATACTCTGGGAGGGGAGGCCCGGCGGATCGCCGACAAGGGCACGCAGCCGCGTTTCTCTCCGGACGGATCCCTCGTTTCCTATGTCGTTATCCCCGCCTCGCTCGATACGCAGCGCTTCAAAGTTTTCGTTGTTCCGGCCAAGGGAGGGACGCCCCGAGCAGTCTTGCCGAAATTCCGATTCATCAGCATCGCTACGGGAGCGGGGCCGGTCTGGTCCCCGGACGGGACGGCCATTCTCTTCAGCGGAGCATCCGAGAGCGACCCCAATTCGTCGGACTGGTGGGTCGTCCCCGTCGAGGGAGGGGAGCCCATCCGGACGCACGCCGTGGCCAATCTGGCCTTGCCGGCTTACGTTCAGTTCCCCTATGCCTGGAAGGGAAAAGATGTTTATTTCATTTCCGGCACCACGGTCGAAGGCGTCAACATCTTCCGGGTCTCCATCGATCCGAAATCCCGCCGGATTTCAGGACCCGCTCTGCCCATCACGAGCGGACCGGGCATGAAGATGATGATTTCCGTGTTGGCGAACGGATCGCTCGTCTACGCCCATACAACCGCCATCATGGATGCCTGGAGTCTCGACGCCCGGCCCGATGAAGGTGTTGTGGCCGGAGAATTCCGCAAAATCACCCAAGATCTTATGCAGAAATTCTACCCCTCCGTAAGCCGCGACGGAAAGAAAATCGCCTTCGCGGCCTTCGGGGGGCTGCAGAACACGCGCATCGAAGTCCGGCTGAAGAGCCTGCCGGACGGGCACGAAACGGTTATCCCCTCGCAGGGTCAGTCCACGAGCTTCGCTCTATTTCCGAGGCTGAACGCGGACGGAACGATGCTCGCCTTCCGGGATTTTGTCGCCGGGAAGTGGCATACTTTCATCCTTCCGGCGGGATCGACGACCCCCACAGACGCGGGCGAGACGGGCCGGGTTCTGGATTTCTTCTCCGATCCCAATTGGGTCCTTGTGCAAACGAAATCAAATGCGCTGGCCAAGCGGAACATCAAAAGCGGAGAAACGACTCCGGTCCTCGAACTGCCGTCCGGATCTCTCAATGACGGCCATTTGTCCGCCGACAACCGCTGGGTAGCCTTCGGCACGAACCTGCCCGACGGTCGGGCGGCGATCTCCATCGCCCCACTGGGTCCTGTCCCGGCTTCGCCCCGCGATATCGTGCCCGTCGTCGAAAGCGATCACTATCTCAGCAACCCTCGCTGGTCTCCCAACGGGCGCTATGTCTATTATCTGTCCGAACAAAGCGGACGCTGCGGTCTGTACGCCCAGAAGCTCGATCCCCAAACAAAAAAACCGCTGGGCGAGGCCCAGGCGGTCTTTTTCACGCAGGGGGAACGCATCAACCTGAATTTTCCCAGGGGCCTCGGATTCATCGATGTGGCCGCGGACAAGATCATTCTCGCGGTGGACGAGATTACGAGCAACATCTTCCTCGTGAAGCCCGTCGCGCGTTGAACGGACGGAGCCCTACTCTCGTCGTCATCAAGCGGAGCCCCGCGCCGTGCGCCGAGGCCCTGCTGAAGTGACCTTACTTGCGGGCGTTGATGACGTCCAGGACCTTGAACAAATAATCGTAGCTCGGCCGGTCCGTCGTGTTCTGCCCCATGTACTTGAAAAGTAGAATCCCGTCCTTGTCCAGGATATAGACGCTGGGGATGTTCTGATCCACCTTGCCCCCACTCCACTCCGTCTGGAAAAGACCTAACTGCTTCGAAACCGTCCGGTCGGCGTCGACGAGGATCGGGAAGGGGTCGAGGATCTCGCCCTTCTTCAGGCTGAAATCCTTGGGATAGAATACGCGGGACCGCGCCATCCGCCTTTTGCCGACTTCGTCGAGCTTGTCCTGGTCGGGCGGGTTCTTGGCGACCCTGATTTTTTCGAGCTGATCGGGCAGAGCTTCGATCCAGCTCTTGACGATATCCCGGCTGTAGGGAAAGACGACCAGGATCTCGACGTTGTATTTCTTGCGGATCTGCTGGGCCTTTTCGAGATCGGCGAGTTCCACGTACCTGTAATTGCAGATCGTGCACCAATAGTCCTTGGCCGCGTACCCGCGCGGGAAGATGATCATCACGTTTTTACCCTTGAACTGGGAGAGTGCCGCGGTTCCGCCTTGGTAAACGGGGAGCGTGAAATCGGACATGGGCTGCTCGATGATGGCGGGCTTGAAGTCAGGCGCTTTCTGAGCCGGTTGAGCCGGCTGCGCCTGCGTCTGGGCCTGGCCCGCGATCGCTACGGCGGTCGCGCCCGTCGCCCCGACCAGCGCGATGAGTCCGATCACTGCGAAAATTCTTGAAATGACGGTTTTCATCGTTCCTCCTTGATCCTCTGTTTCTTTTCGGTCTTTTTTGTCTTTTTATTCTCCGGGGTCAACCTTCATCCATTTAGTGTACCACCTGTAAAATGAAAGTTCCAGGAGGACGGGATCGAGATCCCGCTTTTCTAAACTTGCCTTTTCATTAAGGCCGATTCTGTGATAAATTAAAAACCGGGCGCCGGGCTTAGACTTCACGCGGCCGGGCGCGCCGTGGAACTCCATGGATAGCAAGAAAAGGGTTTTTGTCTCACTTGCCATCTTCCTCATTGTCTTCGCCGTTGGCATAACGGGTTTCAGGATCCTGGGCGGGCCGGGGACGACTGTCCTCGACAGCGTCTATATGACGGTCATCACCATTTCGACCATCGGCTATGGTGAGGCCATTAACACGGCGAACAATCCGGCAGCTCGCGTCTTTACGATCGTTTACATCATCGTCTGCCTGGGGACGATCGCCTACGCCGTCTCGTCCCTGACGGCCTTCGTCGTGGAAGGGGAGCTCAAAAACATTCTTGGGAGAAGGAAAATGGAAAAGGAAATCGCCCGGCTTCAGGACCACTATATCATCTGCGGCTCCGACGAAACGGCCCAGACGATCGCCCAGGAGATGCTGCTCACGCAGAAGAAATTCGTGCTCATCGAGTCCGACAAGGAGAGGATCGAGCGGCTGGGGACCCTCGGCGCGTTGATCATCGTCCACGGCGATTCCACGGAAGACGGCGTCTTGCATAAGGCCGGCATCGAGCGGGCCAAAGGGCTGATCACCTGCCTGCCGACGGACGAGGCGAACCTGTTCGTGACCATCAGCGCCCGGAGCCTGAATCCCGGCCTCCGCATCGTGGCCAAGGGCGTTGACACGCGGTCGCACAAGAAAATGATCAAGGCCGGCGCGGACAGCGTTATTTCACCCGCCTATATCGGCGGCATGCGCATGGTCTCGGAAATGGTCCGGCCCGCGGTCACCACGTTTCTCGACATGATGCTCCGCGAGCGGGAGCGCGTGCTGCGTTTCGACGAGGTGACGGTCGCCGCCGGCTCGCCGCTCCTGGGCAAGACCATCTGCGATTCGAAGCTCGAGGAGAAGACGGGCGCCCTCCTCGTCGCGCTCCGCAAAGGCGGGGTCAAGGACTTCGATTTCAATCCGGCCAAGTCGACCCAGCTCGCGGAAAACGATGTCCTCGTCTTCATCGCCACGCCGGAGATGATCAAGGAGATGGATAAAGTCCTGGCTTAATTATCCGTTTTCTTATCCACGGGTTTTATATCCTCAGGGCCCGCTTCCAACAGGTCCGTCGATTTCCCCCCGCTCAAGTTCTCGAGCTTGTCGGAGAACTTGTCCAGTCTCTTTTCCGCGTCTTCATATTTGCTCTTGGCGTTGGAGAGGTGCGAGCCGAGGACCTGAAAATCGCTCTTGAACCGCGAGAGGTCCCCGTGGATCCGGGCCAGCGATTGGAGCATGGAAAGAGCGGATTTTTCGATCTGCAGTCCTTTGAGGCCGAGGATGATCACCTGAAGATAGGCATAGAATGAATTGGGCGAGACGGGGATGACCTTCTTCTGCATGGCATAGCTGAAGGTGCTTTTTTCCTGTCCGAAAGCCTCATCCTTCAGGATCGTTTCGTAGTAGATGTTCTCCGCCGGAATGTACATCAGGGCGAACTCGTAGGTCCCTTCGTCCGGCAGGATATATTTCGTGGCGATGCCGTCGATGTGCTTTTTGACGTCGGCGTAGAATTTCTTTTTGTAAGCGTCCTTGGCTTTTTCGTCTTCCTCCTCGACGAATTTCTTGAAGTTTTCGAGAGGGAATTTCGAGTCGACGGGGACGAGGTTTGCGCCGATCTTGACGACAGCGTCCACTTTTTCTCCGCTTTTGAAGGCGTATTGCGTTTCGTAATTGGCCGGCGGCAGGATCTGGCTCAAAAGGTCGTTGAGGAAGAGCTCGCCCATGCCGCCTCGAAATTTCGGCGCGCGGAGCAGATCGCCGAGCTCCGCGATATTTTTGGATTTTTCAAGGACCTCTTGGGTGACGATCTCGATCTTCCCGAGATAGGAGCGCACGTCGCCCAGGCTCTGGCCGATGTTGCCGGTGGTATCGCGGAACTGGGCGGACATGTTCTGGATCTGCTGCCCGATTGTGCCGGTCGTCTTCAAGAAATGATCGCTCATGGCCTGGAGCTGCTGGTTCAGATTTTGGGTGAGCTGGCCGATCTGCTGCTGCATCAGGGACAGCGCCTGGTTGTCGGTTTGCGAGCGGCGGATCTCTTCGATTTTGGAGGAGGTGGCCCTGACCGAGAAGAAAAAGACGGCGGCGATTACGATCACGGCGGCGATAAAGACAAGAAGGCTGATGATCGTCATGAGAAATTCCCTTCGCCGTGATTATAGCAATACGGCCGCATTAAAAATAGTCAAAAATAGTGCCCTTGCGAGACCGGGGGGTTTTTGCTACAATGGTGCGGTTTTTATGGCCCGTTAGCTCAATTGGTAGAGCAGCAGACTCTTAATCTGCGGGTTGTAGGTTCGAGTCCTACACGGGTCAGTTTCTTTCTCGTTCGAAAATCAATCACTTACGCGGAAATATTCATGTTGCTTGACATCGATCGGCGGCTGTGTCAAGTCTTTGGAGGGAGGGTGGTACCGATTCCGATCTGAACGGGAGGGCTCGTCGCGTTGCGTGAAAAAGCAAATCCTCAAGAGACCAGGCATAGGATACTCGCCGCTTATAGGTTATTTGGATTTTTCTATGAAGACGCCCGTAGTCACCCGTATTCATGGGATGGCGCTATATTTCTGACGAGTGATACCAATAGGGAAAAGTCTTATTTGACCGGCGAAAAAGTGAAGCTTATGAAAGAATATCAGGATATGCTCTCGAAGGACGGTTTGATGCTTGTCAAAAAGTGCAAGGTCGATTATATATTGGCTGTAGATAAAAAGGACGACACTCTGATAAAGCGGCTTACGGATTCAGGGCATGAGAAAGTTTATAATGATGGACGATATTCTATCATAAAAATAGGAAGGCGCTAATGGCCAAAATAGGACTTATACCTGCCGCTGGAGCCGGTGTGAGGGCATATCCTACCACGAATTATATCCCGAAAGTTATGCTGGAGATTGCGGGTAAGCCCATCGTATTGAGGAATATCGAAATAATGCGGGATAAGCTCGGTATAAAGGACATATTTGTCATTACCGGTTACATGGCCGATGTCATTAAGAGTTTTTTAAAGGACGGCTCGGCATTCGGAGTTCGAATAAAGTATATAAACTGCGATGAGCATACGGTCGGGCTCGCCAGGGGGATCCTACTGGCAAAGGATATTATTAAAGAAGACTTCGTGGCTATCCTGGGAGATGAGGTTTACATTAATTCCGATCATGAGATCATAAGCGATATAAAGGGATGGGATTTTGCGGTTGGCTGCGCTCTTATGCGTAGTGACGACGCAAAACTTATAAGCAAGAATTATACGGTCACCGTGAATGGGGACAGAATAACGACCTTAATAGAAAAACCTCAGCACATTGAGCATGATATTCTCGGATGCGGCACATATCTCTTTACCCCTGCGATATTCGATGCCATTGAGAAGACGGCGCCGTCAAAACGATCTGGCAAGGTTGAGTTGACCGACGCAATCGGTACGCTCGTCGCGCAGGGAAAGAAAGTTTACCCGCTATTCCTAATAGGCGAATACCATAACATTAACTCCGTTGAGGATTATAACTTCGCAAATTACATGTGTCGAGCCACCTACTTTAACACGTTCAAAGTAAGCGTGGTGATACCGGCGTACAATGAGGCGGAATCGATAGCGTACGTGGTCAAGGATTTTGTCGATAAGGTGGATGAGGTGTTTGTCGTTGATAATTCATCGAAGGATCGGACTCGTGAAGCAGCGCTCGAAGCTGGTGCCCGGGTGGAGACGGTCAGTCTGGAGGGCTATGGGGACACTATACGGTACGGACTTGATAATGCGAAGGGCGACATCCTGGTGGTGGTCGAGGCGGACCATTCTTTCAGGGCCAAGGACCTCGGCAAGTTTCTCGAATACATGAAAGATTCTGATATGGTTATCGGCACGCGCACAACACGACAGATGGTCGAGCAAGGCGCTAACATGAAGGGGTTGCTCAGATGGGGAAATGTTTTTGTTGGCAAGCTGGTCGAATTCCTGTGGTGGGGCCATGAGCCGCGTTTTACCGATGTCGGATGCACATATAGGGCAATCTGGAAAGATACTTATTTAAAGATAAGAGACCGATTGGAGGGCGTAGGTCCGGAATTTTCTCCGGAGATGATGATAGAGGTCTTACGCGCGCGAAAGCGTATCATTGAGATCCCGATATCATATTATAAGCGTTCTACGGGCGTGTCGAAGCATTCCGAGAATTATCTCAAAGTGTCGAAGACCGCCTTGAGAATGCTAGTGATGATCTTTAAAAAGAGGTGGAAAAAATGAAGTTTAAAGGCTATGAAGTAACGCATAATCCTCCGGAAGATGCCTGGCTAAAAGGGTATTTCTATATTAATACTCCTGCTGTTGCGGGGGATGTAAGAAAATTGCAGTTTTCGGATAACTACTTCGATAAGGTAATCTCGTCTGTTTTTTTTGAACACTTAAGCCCTGAAGACAATGCGTTGGTTTTGAAAGAAGCATACCGTGTGTTAAGACCCGGCGGAGCTCTTATCATCAAGACCCCAAGAGTTGAAATATATAAGCCAATGATAACGTCTTTATTCGAAAGGAATCTTAGTATATGAGAATTCTAGTTACGGGTGGTGCTGGTTTTCTAGGAATAAATTTGATCCGCCTTCTTATGGAGAAGGGTGTTAAGGAGATCGTTTCGGTTGATATTGCGGAATTTGATTATCCCGAGCGGGATAAGGTGAGGATCTTCAAGGGTGATATAAGAGATGCTACGTTGATGGATAAGGCCATGGAAGGGGTAGACATGGTCGTCCACACTGCCGCAGCGCTTCCGCTGTATAAGAAAGAAGAGATATACTCGATAGATGTTGACGGCATGCATACAGTCCTCGACGCTGCCCTAAGGCATAAAGCGAAGAGAGTTGTTCATATTTCTACCACCGCTGTTTACGGAATACCAAAGAAACATCCCATATACGAGACAGATCCGCTCGGAGGTGAGGAGGTCGGTGATTACGGCAAAGCGAAGATAATGGCTGAAGATGTCTGCAAAGAATATCGAAAGAAGGGGATGTGTATTCCTATTTTGCGGCCCAAGTCGTTCATAGGACCAGAGCGACTCGGGATATTCGCACTCCTCTACGATTGGGCATACTCCGGAAAGAACTTTCCGATCGTAGGGAAAGGCGATAATCTCTTCCAGTTGATGGACGTCTATGATCTGTCGGAGGCGATCTATGCCTGCTTGACCAAAGATGCGCAGGCGGTTAATGATACGTTTAATCTCGGAGCAAAAGAGTTCAGAACAATACGGGAGGATTTCCAGTCCGTTCTAGACGAGGCGGGGTATGGCAAGCGGATCGTCTCGTTTCCCATTAAGCCGTCACTCTTTGCGCTCGAGCTATTGCACTATCTGAAGCTCTCCCCGGTATATAAATGGAATTACGGAACCGTATACGTAGAGTCCTTTACTTCAATCGAGAAGGCGCAGAAGATCCTCGGATTCGATCCTAAGTATTCGAACAGGGACGCACTTATACGCAACTATAAGTGGTACCTTATCAATAAAGATAATTTCGGTAAGGCCACCGGTGTTTCTCACCGTGTTCCGTGGAACCAGGGAGTCTGGAAGATCGCGAAGATCTTTTTTTAGAGTGTGAAAAAAATAGTTTATTAAAAGATGTGATCGCAAGACGTTTATTCTCTAGGAGCCCTTAAGGTCTTTTTCGGTGTTTGCTTCTTTCAGGATATCAATACCCTTGATATTGAGAAGTTTAAGACACAAAGGCTCAAAGAGGGCAATTCCAAGGCAAGGGTCAACCGGTATTTATCCCTTTTGAAAAAAATGTTCAATCTGGCTATTGACTGGGGTTATGCCAAGGACAATCCAGTCCGGAGGGTGAAACTCTTCTCAGAGAAGGACAACTTGAAGGAGAGGATTCTGACGGATGATGAGGAGGAGAGGCTCCTGGAGGCCTCCAAGTCCCATCTGAGGCCGATTATCCTCACCGCTCTTCATACAGGCATGAGAAGAGGAGAGATTCTTGGCCTCAAATAGCATCAAGTTGATCTAGCGAAACGGATAATCCGGGTTGAGAAGACTAAAAGCGGAAAAAACCGGTTTATCCCCATCAGTGAGTTCCTCATGTTAGAGCTCGTGAAGCTCAAGAAGGAAAACGGTACGTCCCAATTTGTTTTCTTGAACCCCAGGACTAGAAAGCCCATGACAGATGTTAAAACAAGTTTCAACGCGGCCACCAGGAGAGCTGGAATTTATGGGCTTCGCTTCCACGATTTGCGGCACACCTTTGCCAGCCGCCTTGTTGAGATGGGATTTGACCTGATCACCGTGAAAGACCTTCTTGGTCACAACAGCGTAATAACCACCCAGCGTTATACGCATGCCAATGCGGAACAGAAGAAGAAAGCGGTTCATGCACTGGGACAAAAAGCATCCCCCATGTCGGATTTCATCCCCGCCGTGTCCACTCGGCCAGAAGGTACGGTTCTAGTTGATGTATTATCAACGAATTAGAGTGGTAGAGCAGCAGACTCTTAATCTGCGGGCTGTAGGTTCGTGTCCTACACGGGTCAATTTGTTTTTCATATGTAAATCCCAGAATTTTCAAAGCGTCGGCAATTTCCTGCTTCACAGGGAAGGCCGTCAGCGGAAGGACACTATGAATTGGACGATCTCCGAGACGCTGCCGGTCCTGACCGGCATGCCCCAGGTCCCGACCCCGCAGGTGATGTAATACTGCGTTTTCCCCCGGCGCCAATAGCCCCAGTTTTGCTCGTACATCCTTTTGTTGATGAGGTTGATGGGGAAAAGCTGGCCGGCATGGGTGTGGCCCGAAACCTGGAGATCGATTCCGTTTTGCTCCGCTTCCTCAAGATGGAAAGGCTGATGGTCCATCAGAATCAGGGGCAGGCTTTTGTCCATCCCTTGCAAGATTTCGCCGAGCGGCTTCCGGCCGTCGCTCACACGCTCGGCCGAGCGGTCCTTGCGGCCTATGAGGTAAAAGGCTTCGTCGATCTTGACGAATTCGTCCTGCAAAACCCTGACCTTGGCCTTGGACAAATAGGCGAGGTTCTTGGCCAATCCGCCGTAATATTCATGATTGCCGGTCACGGCGAACACGCCCAGCGGAGCTCGGATAGTCTGGAGCGTGACGACCATTTTGTCCTCTTCGCTCGGGGAGATGACGATATCCACGATGTCTCCGGCGAGGAGGACGAGGTCCGGCTCGAGACCGTTGATCTTGGCTACGATCTTTTTCAGATGACCGTCGCCAAAGAACGCGCCGAGATGGATGTCGGAGACCATGACGATATTCAACCGCTCCAGTGTTCCGGCTTTTTTCTCGATGGTCAGGTCAAGCCTGCGGACCCTGGGATGAACGGCGGCCATAATACCGCCGATGAGGACCAGAGCTATGACTCCCAGGACGGCCCAGAATGAAATGAACGCGGCCTTTTGTGGATTCCCGGCGATGCCCCCCGGGAAAATGTGGAATAGGGCATTGGCTAGGCGGAGCAAGTCGATGATGAGGAGCAGAAAAAAAGCATAAATCAGCGCCGCGATAAAGATCCCGCCCACATAACTGAGGAAGGTCGTCAGGAACTGGGGCAGGATTCGTGTGGCCAGGCGGCTGAGCGGATAGGAAAGAACGAAAAAGATCGCGATCCCAAGGAAGATCCATCGTGCGGTCTGAGCGCCGGCCAAGGCCTGCCAGCCGCGGCGAACGACATAGAGGTTCAGCAGCCCGTAGACGATGAGCATGGTTATGAAATAGCGGCTCATTTTCGAAATCCTCATTCGATTTTGGAGTCTTTCAATATAAATCAAAAGGCCGGCTCATTCCATCCTAAAAATTACAAGTATTGTGGCTCCCTATTTTCGATATCGAACGCGGTTTGCAAGACCCGGCCGCGTCAAGAAATCGCCAAGAAGGCGATTTTCTGCTAGAATTCAATAAAATGTTCAACATCAATAGATTCAGCATAGGCGCCACGGCGGCCATTACCACCAGCATGGGCTTGATTGCGGGATTGACTCAAGGAGACGGCGCAAAAACAAGCATCATTACCGGCCTTTTGATAATCGCGATCGCGGATAATATCTCCGACTCTTTAGGTATCCATATCTATAAAGAATCGGAGGGAGCTTCCAGGCGAGACATTAAATCATTCACATATGGAAATTTTATCGTCAGGTTAATTCTGGCATTCACTTTCGTATTGATCGTTTTGTCACTTCCTTCGTACATCGCTCTCGTCGTTTCTTCAATCTGGGGTTTGGTTTTACTCACGATCTTAAGCTATCTCATCGCAAAAAATAAGAAAACAAGTCCAGTTTTAGAGATCGTATGGCACTTGATCATTGCCTTGATCGTTATTGCCGGAAGTAAACTTCTGGGCAATTTCATTTTAAAGAGGATCATTTTGAAATTGAAATAAGACAGCTTCCTTTCATAAACGGGGAGGAACGAGCGAATGTCAAAAAATAATCTTCGCGTCTTCATCGGCGCGCTGCTTGTCGCCCTTGGCGCGGTGGGCGTGGCCGCGTGCTCGCACTCGAAGGCCCCCGCCGATCCTGATTTCGATCTTGTCATTTCTAACGGACACGTCGTCGACGGCACCGGCTCCCCGTGGTTCCGCGGCGACGTTGGGATTCAGGGGGACCGGATCAAAGCGATTGGCGATTTGAGGTCAGTATCGACGCGAACCCGAATCGACGCCGCTGACCTTGTCATTGCGCCGGGTTTTATCGATATGCTGGGTCAGTCCGAGTTCAGCTTGCTGGTCGACAACCGCGCTGTCAGCAAGATCACTCAGGGCATAACGACAGAGGTGACGGGCGAAGGAACGTCGATTGCTCCGGTCAATGATCGGATGATCGAAGAGGCGTCACCCATGTACAAACACTTCGGCGTGATAGCCGACTGGAGGACGTTAGCGGAGTATTTCAGGCGATTGGACGAAAGCACCCACCCGGCGATCAACCTCGCCACGTTCGTCGGAGCGGGCGGCCTGCGCCATTACGTGATAGGCGAGGAAGACCGGCCGGCCACGCCCCAAGAACTGGAACAGATGAAGAAGCTCGTAGCCGAGGCCATGGAGCAGGGTGCGCTCGGCCTGAGTTCTTCTCTGCAATACATGCCGGACCGTTTTGCGACGACCGATGAGCTCATCGCCCTGGCCGGCGTCGCGGCGCAATACGGCGGCATCTATCTCACGCACCAGCGCTCGGAAGGAAACAAGATCTTCGAGTCTCTCCAGGAGGTCTTCACTATCGCGGAGAAAGCCCACATTCCCGCTGAGATCTGGCATCTGAAGGTCGCCTATAAGGCCAATTGGAGCAAAATGGCCGAGGTGCTCGCCCGAATGGATGCCGCCCGCGAGAACGGTCTCGACATTACGGCGAACCAATATCCTTACATCCGGGCGTCCAATGGTCTCGATGCCTGCCTGCCGCTTTGGGTTCGCGAAGGCGGGTTTGACAAGATGCTTCCGCGCCTGAAGGATCGCGTGCAGCGCGAACGCATTAAAAAGGAGATGGAGGATCCGGCTGTCACCACTTGGGAGAACCAGTGGTATGGGTCCGGGGGTGGGGACGGTATTCTGCTCGTCTCGGTCCTCAATCAGGATTTGAAGAAATATGAAGGGATGAATCTCACCGAGATCGGCAAGCAACTCGGCAAGGACCCCCGTGACGTCGTCATGGATTTTGTCATTGCCGATAAAGGGCAGTGCTCCTGCGTCACTTCGATTATGAACGAAGATGATGTGCGGACGGCCCTGAGACACCCGTTTGTCTCAGTCTGTACCGACTCGGAGGCGAGGGCGGAAGACGGGCTGTTGTCTGAATCGAAGTCTCATCCGCGTGCGTGGGGCACGTTCCCGCGCATTCTCGGCAAATACGTCCGTGACGAAAAGCTGCTGAGGCTTGAAGAAGCCATCCGAAAGATGACCTCGCTCCCCGCGTCCCGCGTGGGGCTCCGCGACCGGGGGATTCTCAGGCCGGGGATGATGGCGGATGTGGTGGTTTTCGATCCGGTCACGATCCGGGACGTGGCGACCTTCGAAGATCCAAACCACTGCTCGGTCGGCATGAAATACGTGTTCGTCAATGGCCAGGCGGTCGTTGCGGAAGGCAAGGTTACCTCGAAGCGGCCGGGCCGTGCCCTGCGCGGGCCGGGATACGATCGAAATTTTCAGTAAGATGCGGGGCATCCTGATTCGACGCCTGCCGGCAGCGGTTCTTTGCGGAGTATTGGGTTTTCTTTCACCCAAGGCGGAAGCTTCCTCGTCTGAAATTTACCGGCTCAAAGTTTCGTTGACCACGACCTCTGATTGGACATCCGTGGATTTCAAGGACGTCCCCATGGGAGCGTTCATCAGCGAGATTAAAGAAGGTTCGAACGCGCCGAACCTATGGATCGATAAAGGCCCTAATTTGGGGATCGCGAAAACGAGCTATGATCAAACCAAAGTCGTGATCGATTTCGAAGTCTATATCGATCTTGAAGGCTATCAACAAACTTTCCTGACACTTGGAATCAGCAAGGGTTGGCTGAACTCCACGAACGTCGTTCTCTTCAATCAAAATTCGACGTCGGCCGTGCTCATCGCAAGTTACGCGCACGAAGGCGTGGCCGACCCAAACGACCCGGCCAACAGGAAAGAATTCAATGTCCCTTTGGACAAAATCACCGAGGGAGGGCCGCTGCCGTCTCGTTCCTATGAGAAGACAGTTTTGTCTTTCTACTATCCTTGGTTCGGCACCCCTTGGGGGCCGACGGGCTATTGGCATCAATGGATACCGAGCCTGCCGCGCTATGGCTCCGCTCATACGCCGTATTACGGCTTCTATGACTCCTTGGATGAGACGACCATTCGACGCCATATCCAAGAGGCGCGTGAGGCCGGAATCGACGGGTTGGTGGTTTCCTGGTGGGGGCGCGATTCCTTTGAAGACCGGGCGTTCAAAAAAATTCTGCCTATCGCCGAAGAAGCGTTCTTTCCGATCACCATCTACTACGAAGCGGCCGATAACATCCATCAGGTTACCGATGACATTCAATACCTTATCCAACAGTATGGCCAGAGCCCGAGTTTTTTCAAAGAAGGGGATGTCCCGGTCATTTTTATCTACGGGCGGGTCATCCTGAAATTCAGAAAAGAAGAATGGGAATCCTTGTTTCAAAGCTTGGACCAAAAACGCATACGCTGCTTTCTCGTGGCCGACGGGCTATGGAATTACCACCTGGGGGACGACAGCTTGGAATTTCTCTTTGAACTTTTTCAGGGTGTTCACGCCTATATCCCCATCTCGCTCGACGAGATATCGCTCCGCGACATGAATGTCGTGAACTCGCTTCGGGCCAAAGGAAGGAACGTACTCTTCGCGGCCACGGTCGTCCCCGGCTTCGACAATACCCCGACCCATGATCCAGGCTTCAAGCGAGAGCGGCAGGATGGAGCCTATTATCGCCAGGGATGGAACGCGGCCATGGCCGGCAAACCGGACTGGATCCTTGTGACCACGTTTAACGAATGGCATGAGGGGACGGAAATCGAACCAAGCGCGGAGTCAGGAAACCAATATTTGAAATTGACCCTTGAGCTGGGAAACGTTTGGAATCCCATTAAAAAGCTGAGGATCATGACTCAAGCGGGGGGGACGACGGAGCCGGAGCCGGGGACGTATTCTTTTGACCTGGGACATGAAGCGACTGTCACAGCCGTGCCCGACCTCTATTACGATTTAAAAAGCTGGAGCGGAGACGCAACAGGGAGGACGAATCCGATCACTATTACTCTTAATATGAATAAGCTCATCATGGCGAATTTCATCAAAATAAATGCGCCTTTAAATTTTGTCGTCCGGCGCGTGTTGAATCGTTCCCTGGCTCAAACCGAATATATCAATGTTCTGACTTGGGACGCCAATCCGGCTAATGAAGATATCGCAAGTTATAGGGTTTATCTCGTCGAGGAAGACCAAAAAACATTGCTCGCGACATTGGGTTCGGGAGATTTTATATACCAGCATCGAAAAACGGACAAGAATAAGGCGTATACGTATTGGATCGTCGCGGTCGGCAGCTCGTCGAGAGAAGGCGAGCCTGCGGTCGTGACGTTCGAATGAAAATTGTCCGGACCTGTTTTTGGGAATCGCTCACTGGCGGGGTTCACCAAGACCTGACCGGCCCCGTGTCGATCTGGATGAAATCGGAACTCCGATAGTAGCCGGTCCCTCCCCGGTTCATGGACTTGGCGATGTCATAAAGCTTCTTGGTGTCGACGCCGGGCAAGCGGATGTCGATGGCGCGGCCCTTCGTATGCAGGCTTCCCAGGGCTACCCCGCTGGTGCGGTTGTGGAGCATGGTGTTCGTTTGAGGCGAGCGATAGCCGCAGACGATATGGACCTCTTGATGATATCCGGTTTTTTCCAGCAGATCATAGAGAAAATCGAGGAGACCGGGGTCTATCGGATGTTCCTCGCCGCCGATGGTATCCCGCAGAATGTGGTTGATCTTGGCGAGCGCCGCTGGAGCGTAGTCCTTACCGCGTCGATAAATCACGGTGAGGTGCTCTTGAGAATGGGTATTGAAAAAAGCGAGGGTGCGATCTTGCCCAGACCCCGGCGCTTGGGCCGCCGCGGCCATAACCAGGAGGAACATCACGCCGGCTGGTGCCAAAGCCCGACCCAAAGCCTGTCGAAGAAATCAGGCCGCCGGGTTCTGTTTTTTCTTCGTCGAAATCTTGAACGGCATGTACAGCGGACAAACCCCGAAGCTGCTCGTCCCGACGAAAATGACCGCCAGGACGCCCAAAATGAACGCGCCCGTCCCGGTGATTTGTTTCGTGAAGTAGAGAACCGCAATCACGACGGCCAAGATGAGCCGGATGATCCGATCAACCAAACCCATGTTCGTTTTCATGCCGCGCTCCTTTCCTGAGATGCCGAAATTCTGAGTCATAATATAACACACTTCTTATATGATCGCTGAATCATGGGGAGACACAGGACCTGTTTCCTTGACAAAAATGGCCCGACGCCGCTGGTAGCCGTTTCTCTTGATCGATATTATTTCCAGATACAGCGCGCGACCGAATAAGCCGGGAGATCGATGTGAAGCGATGATGTGACCGCTGACACCGTCGCCGCCTTCTTTTCGTATTCCCAGAGCGCTCCCGCGCTCACGATCTCGACCGTTTCGGGCACTTTCCCGTCGCGAAGGGAGGTCAGGTCGAGGATGCGGTTTTTTGCGGAGGCGTTATCGATGATGAGCGTCGTCTTTTCGGCGGCCGTGAAGAGACCACCTTCGATCTCGTAGTAGCGCTCGTGTTTGGCGTTGGCACCATCGATCCGCGATGCGTTTTGCTCGGTCATCCGCTGGAATGCCGCGCCGCCGTTGGCCGCTTCGTTGAGCCAGCCCAGGGCGACCGGGACTGGAAGCGGAGCAAAATTCCCGTGGCCGACGGGGACGTAGGAGTTGAAGGTGGTGCCGAAGGTGAACATGAAATACAGCGAGACCGTGACGGTGTCATGGCGAAGGAGCGCGAGCGCGGTGCGCGTGCACAGGTGAAGCAGCATCGGCGGCGTGACGGGGTCGATCTTCTCTTTCGCGATAACGCTTGCCCCGCGCGGGCTCCATTCGGTGACCCATATCTGTTTTCCCGGCAAGCGCTTCTCAAGCGCGTCGATAACGGTGTCGACACCTTCATCGGCGTGCGCCATCAGGGCCTTGAATAACGCGGGGGATGTCGAGGGCGAGGGGTGTTCGGAGAGCACGTCAGCCCGTCCGGTGACCGTATTAAGGCGCGGGTACAGATGTATCGTCACGGCGTCGAACCAGGTCTCGGGTTTCAGCGAATCATCCCACGAACGCAGCCGTTCGGCATAGCGGTTATGCTCGTCGTCGCCGAGGTCGAATGACCCCGGCGACGCCTGCACGGCGATCTTGGCGTCGTTGGGAAGATAAGGGCGAAGAGCTTCACAATATTCGCGCATGATCTTCATCGACGTCTCCGCGTTTGGCCAGCGCTTTAAGACGTTCGGGTCCATGACCATCGCAATGTAGAACTCGTTGCCGAGCTCGATATGCGACGGCACGATGTTCAATTCCTTAAGATGCTTGAACCATGCGATCTGCTCCTCGATCGTCGAGGTCTCGAGGTTGGGGACAAATATGACGTCGGCGCCGATCGCGTCGTTGAAGGGCTTATACGCTTCGTACGTGACGCCATCCGGGAACCCTCGCGCGATCTTTGGTGCGACGGTCGCCCAGTATTTCGTATATGTGGAACTGTTAGGAGAGGCGTTGACGACAGGGACGCCTTTGCGCCAGTCGTAATAGTTCGCATCGCTCCCGCCGGGAAAGCGGGTGAAGGCGAGGTGGAGCGTTTTGAGGATGTCTTGCTTTTGCGTATTGGCGAGAAGATGCTCGAAAAACGGCGCGATGCTTGCGCCCAAGATCCGCGCGGGCAGTATGCGCGGCGAGCCCGATGCGACAAGCGCGAGCGGCTTCGGCGCATCCGTGGAGAATAGATGTGTTACGGCGGCGAGAAGAATGACGGGGATAAGAAAACGCGAAGGACGGCTCAAAGAGTTCCCGGGTCTTTCTTTTTCTTCTGCTCTAAAATCGGGCCGCTTTGGTCCCCGTTGTTATTGTAGCCTTGGGTTTCCCAATAACCGCGGTAATTCGGGTCGTTCGACAGTTCGATCTTCGTCACCCACTTGGCCCATTTGTAGCCCCATTTGTCCTCCGCGACGACCAGGAACGGGAAGCCCCGTTCATCGGGCAGAGGGATGTCGTTCATGTTGTAGGCCAGAAGGATGTTTTTCTTCGTGATGTAATCGAGCGGCAGGGATGTCGAATAATCGTCATAGGACCTGAAGATGACCGTGTTCGCGGCCGGCTTGACGCCCGCTTCTCCCAATAAATCCGCGATCGGCACGCCCTCCCAGAGGATCTTCACATCCCAGCCTTCGACGCAGTGAATGACCGTGATTTTCGAAACGGCTTTGCGCGACAAAACGTCCCGGTAGGAATAGCTCAAGGATTTATTGACGAGCCCGCTGATTTTCAGGTTGTACTTGGCGATGTCGACGTGCTGCGGCCCTTTGATGGAGTTCTCCTCGAATTTCCCGATCGGGTCCAGTTTTTCACCCCTGTATTCTTTGACTTCGACCCGCTGGATCTTCTCTTTCGTTTGATCCTGCGCGCACCCCAGGAACAAGGCCAAACCCGCCGCTATGGCCAGGACGCCGTATTTCCTGTTTATTTTCAAAGGACGCGTCCCCCGAAGGATATTATTTTTCTTGCGGGAAAATGTAGATCGCGATCGCCTTTCCCTTGCGTTCCGGCGATATTCCGAATATCGCCCCCGCGATTTTCGCTCCAGCCGACGGTTCACTCAGGGCATCCAGGATGATGCCATTGGCCCCAAATTCTCCGGCTTTCTTTTTCATCGCGTCATACATCCCGCTCTCCGTGGTCCACGTCGACGAACCCGTGGCATTCAATAAGGCGACTTCTTCATATTTTCCGGGGACCTTATCCGCCGTCAGGTAGATGACGACTTGATCGGCCGGGACGATCGGACGCTGAGGCGCCAGCCCCAACCTGGTGGCGTCAACGCTGACACATGCGACGAGCGAGACTAAAAGTATAGACAATATCAAAGCTCTTTTGCCCATCTTCAAACCTCCTTCTCAAGCTTTAAAAAAACCATTTCTCGAATGTTATATCGTCCATAGACTCACGCGGTTCGGCACCATCCGTGAGGCGGATGTCGGAATAGATTTCCTCGGAGATCATCCGGACGCGCTTGATGAATAAAAAACCGCCGTTGACTTTGTACCAGGTCCGTTTGGGAATGAAGACCGGCCCGGCGAAAATTTCGGCCTCCGCCTCGACCTCGAGTTCTTTGACCATCGAGGGTGTCTCGGAGGGCTTTAAAACCGCCTTGAGGGCATCGCCCGTCTCCGGGTCGATGGTGTAGGTCCCCTCCCAGTTGTTGGGATCTTTGATTTTGGCTTTGACGTCGAGAAGCACCAACGGGCGGCCGTCGGCGTCTCTCGTCTCCCGGAGGTTGAATATGAACCCGGGTCGTCGTTCCGGGGCGAAGGGGAGAAGATCCTCGATGCCGCGGGGCATCCGGCGGGGATTCCGATTCCCGGCCTGGGGTTTTGTTTGGGGCTGCGCCGCGCGCCGGGCTCTATCCTTTTCCCGCTGCACGCGCAGATTGGCGATATATTGAGCGGTGATGTCTTTGGTTCGGCCGTCCTCGGTGACTTCGGCCTTGAGGATCGTTTCTTCGCGGCGGCCTTTCACGACGGAGACGGTCTTGGTGATGACCGTCGTTTTCTCCGGATTCCATTTCCGATCCGTTTCGATCTTGGTGTTTGTTACGGTCGCCGTCCAACTTGCCGTCGCGGCATAGGATTCGATCCGGGCCGCGACGCGGTCGAGAAGGGCGCTGATGTCCGCGGGCGTTTGAGCCAAAAGCGGGCAGGAGGCGGCGATCAGCACGGCCAGAACCGCCGGCCGGAACCAAAAACGCGAGTGTCGAAGGGTCGCTAGCGTCATGTCTTCCATAGGGATACCGCCCACAATACGACGAAAATCAGGGCGATTCCGCTGACGACCAGAATAAACGTGCCGGTCGAAATTTTTTGACGGACTTCGGCCGGGAATTCGCTTCTTGGAATTTTCTCGCAATTCTTGCATTTGAACGCTCCAAATGCGGCGAAGAACATGGCGCCCACCACGCCGGCAGCCAATTGCCCCGAGGTGCTGCGGCCGCGTTGAACAGGTTCTCCACATCTTGGACATTTGTAGGCCATATTATTCTTCTCGGCGAATGCTTTGTTTCGAATCCCTCCTCTTGAACACGCGCGAAATATAGCACCGCCCGAGGCGTGAAGTCAAATGGACGGGAATCAACGCTTGCGCTATGTGTGAGCCCTATTATATCCTCATCCCCGATGACGTCTTAAATAAAAGTCGAATCATGATCCAAAGAGGTTCATAAGGTGATCCGATGAGTGAAAAACCGATCAAAGTCTATCCCTATCGCTGGCTGGTCCTTCTCGCCTTCGCTCTTGTGGCATGCATGACGCAGGTGCTCTGGATAACGTTCGCCCCGATCACCAGCGCCGCGGCGCAGTTCTATCACAAGTCGGACTTGACGATCGGACTCCTGTCCATGAGCTTCATGGTCATATATGTTCTCATCGTCCTGCCTTCGGCCTGGGTGATCGACACCTTGGGTTTCCGGGCCGCGGTCGGTATCGGCGCCGTCCTATCGGCCGTCTTTGCTCTGACGCGCGGCATATTTGCGTCGAATTTTAAAATCGTATTCCTCTCCCAGATCGGTATCGCCGTCGGCCAGCCTTTTGTGATCGGCGCCATCACCAAGGTCGCGGCGCGCTGGTTTCCGGTCAAGGAGCGAGCTCTTGCCTCCGGACTGGGTTCTCTGGCGCTTTATCTCGGCCCTCTGGCGGCGATGCTCATCACCCCATTTTTAGCCCTCCGCTTTGGCCTTGGTCCTATGCTCGTGACCTATGGCATCGCCGCGGCTGCCGCGGCGGTCATTTTCCTCCTCGTAGCCCGCGAGCATCCGCCCACACCGGCCGGCCGGGATGAGCGGGTCTTGATGTTCGTCGGCCTTAAATCCATGCTTCGCCAGCGTGACTTTATCTTCCTTCTCCTGATGTTCTTTGTCGGGCTGGGCATGTTCAACAGCGTCTCGACTTGGATCGAAGACATCGTCCGGCCGCGGGGTTTTACGATTTCTCAGGCCGGAATGCTCGGCGGGCTGATGCTCATCGGCGGCATTGTCGGCGCGATCATCATCCCGCTCCTTTCCGACCGGTCCCGCCGCCGGAAGCCGTTCATCCTCATGGCCATGATCGGATTGATTCCCGGACTCCTGGGCATGACCTATGCGACGAGCTACTGGCTGTTGCTGCTATCGGGTTTCGTTTTCGGTTTTTTCCTGCTGAGCGCCGGACCTATCGGTTTCCAGTACGCAGCTGAGATCACTCACCCGGCTCCGGAAGGCACATCCAATAGCTTGCTGTTGGTGATGGGCCAGATATCGGGAATCGTCTTCATCTTTCTTATGGACGCGCTCAAGGTCCCGTCAACCGGAGCCATGACGACTTCGCTCCTCGCCCTGGCCCTTCTCGCGGTCGTCAGCGTTATTCTCGCGACGAGGCTCCGTGAATCGCCGGTGCATTCTCGGTGACAGTCAACGGAATCCTTAAATTCCGTGAATGTCAACGAGTCAAGGGACGAGCCTTCGGCTCGCCACTCGCCCGTGGCTTATATCCACGGGGGAGTACGGCAGAAGTGGACCCCCGGGCAAAGCCCGGGGCCCCGGCCGCCGCCGGTATGTATCGCCGGATTATTTGATCACCTGGTAATAGCTGGCGTATTTTTTCTGACGGGGGGTGGGTTTGAATCCATCCGGCTTATAGCCGAGCGTTACGGCGAAATAGACTTCACAGCCCTCGGGAATTCCCATTTTCTGATGGTTCTTCCCATCCAAGAAATAGAATTTGGCGAAGCCTATCCAGCACGAGCCGATATTGAAGCTCTCGGCCGCGATCAGCATATTTTGGATCGCGGCGCAGACATCGGCCAGCGGAGTCACCGCGTCTTTTCGCGCGGCGACGATCACGGCGGTCGGAGCATTGTAAAAGATATTATAGTTTTCATTTTTTCCGGCGTTGACGATCCAATCGATGCCGGTTTTCTGCATGACCCGTTTGCTTCCATCGCTGATTTCCTTGAGGATGTCCCTGTTTTGGACCACCGAGAAATACCAGGGTTGATCTCCGTGTCCGCTGGGAGCCGCCAGCCCCGCCTCGAGGATGGCGAAGAGCTCGGCGTCCTTGATTTGTTCAGGTCCGAACTGACGGAGACTCCGCCGGTTGTGGATGGCTTTTAATACGTCATTCATTGTCATTCTCCAAATGATGAAAATTCAGGCGCCACTATAACATTCGCTCAAAGCCGCGGTCAACGTTCCGGTAGCCCCGGAGCGGATAATCTGATTTATGAGGCAAACATTCCTTGACAATCTTAATGCCTTCGTCGTATTTATTCACATATTTGATGGGAATATTTGGCCTGAACCATTGTCTTTATCAAAGAAGGTACTTCTCGCATTTTTATATGGACGGGCCGGAATATTGGCCCGTTTTTTGCTGTGGATTTGGACAAAGGGAATGAAACCGTATCTTCGCGCCTTTCGCCAAATTGGGCTATAAAGCAACGATACTTTATATATCGGCGTTTTTATGATTGAATATCCTGCGTATCGATCGGGGGATCGCGAAGGGAGCAAATTGAGATGATCATTCCCAAAAAAATCCTGAACTTTGTTCTGGTTTTTCTCATTCTTGCCGCCGGCGTCTACTTCATCGGCGTCAAAAAAGTGTTTCAACCTAAGCATAATCAACAGGCTGGAGAATCGGCCGCGCTATCTGGAGCTTCTGGCAAAGGCGCGCCCACGGCCGCGGCGAATCCCGCTTCCGGGGCGCCCGATCAGAAAGTCGAAGCGACGCCTCTTCCGGTCAAGGTCGCCGTCGCCCATAAAGCCGATCTTGTCATGACTCTCAAATCGCCGGGCGAAGCTTTTACGGAGCGGAAGATTACCCTCAAGGCCGAGGTTTCCGGAGAAGTAAAAAACCTTTACGCGGCCGAAGGAAAACACTTCAGGGAGGACGATCTGATTATGGCCCTTGACGATCTGAAATACCGTCTCAACCTCGAGAAGCTCGAAGCGTCGCGATTGAAAAGTTTGTCCGAAATGTTCCTCGAAAGGCAATATGCCGCTTCCGAGCAGGCGGCCGTCCCGGCGGGCGCGCTGGAAAAGCTCAAAACGGCCCTGGCCGCTTTCGAAAAGGCCGCATCCGTTTTTGAGAAAGGCGAAATCTCCCGCGATCAATACGAAAAAGTCCGCAATGATTATGAAATGGCCTTGATCGAGTCGGGTCGGAGAAAAGACGACATCATGGCCACCTCCAAGAACCTGACCCAGACCGATATCGACATCAAACTCGCCCGGATGGATCTCGATAAAACCCTTGTCCGCGCGCCGTTCGGCGGAGTCGTGACCGACATCAAAATTTCGCCGCGGGAACACATTGACGCCGGCCGGGAGCTGTTCACCCTGGTGGACCTCGGCCGGATCAAGGTCAAGGCTAAGGTCCTCGAAAGCGAGATCGGCAAGATGAAGACAGGCCGGGAGGTGGACCTCCGGTTCAGCGCTTATCCGGGCAAGGTCTTCAAAGGGACGGTCGAGGCGATCAGCCCCATCGTCAATTCCGACGATAAGACATGCTCGGTTTTCATCACTATGAGCAATCCGAACGAAGAGATAAAGCCCGGCATGCATGCTGAAGTCGAGATCGCCGCGGAAATCTACAACAATAGGCTTCTCGTGCCGCAGGATGCCGTGCTCGTTCGCGGCGGCCGCAAGCTCGTTTTTGTCATCGAGGGCGACCTGGCCAAGTGGCGTTATGTCGGGATCGGCCTCGAGAACGAACGCTACGCGGAGATCCTGGACGGCGTCAAGGAAGGCGAGCAGGTCATCATCGAAGGCCATTTCACGTTGGCCCACGACGCCCGGGTTTCGGTCGTCAAATAACCCGTCCCAGTCCATGTCGAAGGGGGATATGATGTTCAAAAGACAAAAATCCATAAGCGCGTTCCTTCTGGTTTCGTTTATTGCCTGGTCGCTCGTCCTCGCCCAGGAACGCGGCTCCGGCAAGCCGTCCCAGGCGATGACCCTTCGGGAATGCATCGCCGCCGCTCTGGCCAATAATCTGGACCTCTCGATTGCGGCGTATGATCCGGCCATGAGCGAAGAGTCGATCTCGGCCACGATGGAACAATATCTTCCTCAGTTCAGTCTCAGTTATAACAAATACGACCAGACCCAGCCGGGAAGCTGGGGAGTCGAAGGGCAGAGCATCCGGACCAAGAACGATAATTATTCGCTCACCCTAAGCGAAAAAATCGTCACGGGCACAATCGCCTCGCTTTCCTTTTCGAACGGCATGACCGATACATCGCGGGCATATTCCCTTGTGAATCCCGCCTACAATAGCGAATTCAGGTTCAATTTGACGCAGCCGCTGCTCAAAGGATTCGGGCCCAAGGTCAACCGGATCGCCACGCTCCAGGCCGAAAACCTGAGAGACATTTCGGTTTCGACCCTTAAATCCACGTTGCTTCAGATGATATTCGATATCGAGAACGCTTACTGGAACCTGTATTCGGCGATCGAAAACATGAAGGTTCAGGAAGGCTCACTCGAGGAAAGCCGGACGCTCCTCAAAAAAAACCGGGAGGCTGTCCGAATCGGAACGAAGTCGGCGTTCGATATCCTGGGTTCGGAGGCCGAGGTCGCCCAGTATGAAGACGCCCTCGTCTCGGCGCGGCTCACGGTCGAACAAGGCGAGGCCTTGCTGAAGAAGCTCCTGAATCTGCCCGCGGATTCGCCGGTATCGGGCCGGACGCTGATTCCCGCGGATACGCCCATGATCGAAAAGAAAGATCTCGCTTACGACGAGGCGTTACGCATCGCCCTGGATCAGCGCCCGGAAATGACCCAGTCCGCGAAAGAGATAGAAAATTACGGATATAGTATCAGCTCCTATCGGAACGAGCTTCTTCCGCGGCTCGACTTGACGTTTTCGGCCTGGAGTCCCGGCCAATCCGGCGTTCTGTACGTCTATGATAACAACAATTCCATCACCGGTACCCTCATCAATAAAATCCAAGGCAGCCGGACGGACGCCCTTAAGCAGGCCTTTAAAATGACTTATAAAAATTGGTCGCTTCGGCTGGATTTCAATCTTCCCCTGGCCAATATTTTCACACGATCGAGCCTGGCCAAGGCCAAAATGGAGCGCGACCAGGCGCTGCTGAAATTGGAGCGGGAAAAGCAAAGCATCGCCTATGAAATCGCCGACGCGATCAAGACGCTGGAAAACGCCGCCCGGAGAATCGAATCGTCGAGGGTTTCGCGCGAGCTTCAGGAGAAACGCGTTGCGGCCGAAACGCAGAGATACCAGCTCGGCCTCGTCGGAAGCGAATGGCTGCTCAGCTATCAGCGGCAATTGACGGATGCCCGGACGAGCGAGATCCGGGCGTTGATCGATTATAAGCTCGCCGTGGCCAAGCTCGAGAAGGCCATGGGCACGACGCTTCAAACGATGGGCCTCAAGTTCCGGAACTTCGCGTTTTAAATAATAAGGGGGAAAGATGATTAAAAAAATGATGGCGATCGGATCAGCGATGTTCCTGTTATCCCTTCTTGCCCTTGCCCAGCAAATCATCGAAAACTCGGGCAAGCCGCTCTCAAAAAACGCCGGGCGAGTGATCGGGCTCAAAGAAGTCCTGAAAATAACCGATGAGAGCGGAGCGTTTTATTTTAAATATCCGAGAATTTCCGCGATCGGGCCTGACGGATCGATATTCGTCCAGGATAATGAGCAGATCCTGCATTTCGACAAAGACGGAAAATTCGTCCGCAATTATTTCAAAAAAGGCCAGGGACCGGGGGAAATGACTAATGCCTTCGCTTTAATTCCGAATGCGCAAGGGCTTTGTATCGAAGCGTACGCTCCCGGAAAGCTCGTTTGGTTTGACGGGCAGGGGATGCTTGTCAAGGAGCGCCCGGTTCGCCCTGCGGGACGCTCGCTAATAATCCTGCAAGCGATCTTCAGCGATATGTATATTTTTTCGAGTTCTGAATTCCCCGCCGTCACGGGTGAGCCTCAGGTCCTCGATAATCCGTGCACGATTTTCTGCATGAAGGACGGCACGGAGGAACTGAAAAAGCTCCAGTCATTTCCCGTGAAGGCATGGGTCGTTACGTCCGGCGGTGGCGGGGGCATGTCTTCTATGGCCCCGTTTTTCGCGGTTCCGTTGAAATCGGGCTTTTTGGTCATCGTCCATACATCGGAATATCTTATAAAAATCCTCGATGTCGCAGCCAATGAGGTCATTCGCGTATTCAATAGAAAATACGATCGCGTCGAAACTCCGCCGGCTAAACCCCAAGAAAAAGCCGGCACGGTGATGGTCAACAGTATGACGCCTCCCCGGCAAAAATATTTGAACGATATCTCAAGGATTTTTGTCAAAAGTGACGCGATTTGGGCGGTGACTTCGACCAGAGATCCGAAAAAAGGCGTCATGATCGATGTTTTCAATGCCGCGGGCGCTTATACGGACAGCTTTTATTTGAATGTTCCTGCGGGAGTCCAGTTTTTCATTTTCGGCGATTTTTGCTATACGGCCGAGAAGAATGCGGACGAGACATATGCGATCAAGAAATACAAAATCGAATGGAAGGATTGAAGATGCGCAATTCACGCGGAGAAGAGATGACTAAAAAAGCGATCGCGATCAGCTCAGCTTTATTCCAGGCATCGATTTTTACCACTCCTCAGACGCTTTGGAGAGGATGAAATATACAAGGAGATCATCATGATAAAGAGAATTTCCGCGTGTGCAATCGTCGGGTGTTTTTTCATAGCCATAGGGTTGGCCGTGAGCGTTCTCCCATCTCAAACCTCCCCATGGAAGGGCAAAATCGAAACCGTTGACGGAGTCAAAGTCATTCGAAACCCGAATGAGCCTCTTTACGGCAACCTGAAGCTCGATCTCGCGGCAGATCTCAAGATCGGCCGGGCGGACGACGAAAATTATCTTCTTGACCGCGTCCGGGACATCGAAGTGGACAAAGAGGGGAACATTTACGTCGTCGATTTACGGAATTTCCGTGTCCAGAAATTCGATAAAAACGGGAAATATCTCCTGACCTTTGGCCGGAAAGGCCAGGGCCCCGGCGAGTTCGATTTGCCTATAAAGGTCCGGCTTGATGAAAGCACCGGGAATATCGCCGTCCAGGACCAGGTTTACACCATCGAATATTTCGCCTCGGACGGCAAGCCGCTCAAGTCGGTCCGGCTGGCCAACGCTTTTTTTGATTTTCGCATATCTCCGACTGGAACGGTCTTTGCGATCATCGGAACCGAATCCAACCTGAAAGTCATGCGCAGTCTCGGCAAGATCAACGGCCAAGGTCAAGTGGAAAAGATTTTCGCGGAATTTCCCTATAATCTTTATATCCAGAAAATGGGCGAAAGTACGATGTCCATCAGCACCGGTCATGAGCTTTCCCTCCTTTTCAACAGGCTCGGCGAAGAGTCGCTGATTTACGGATATTCGAGGAATTACGAACTTACGGTCGCGGATTTCGACGGAAACACGCGCTTCCGAATCGCCAAAGACGAGCCTCTTCCCAGGTTTACCGACAAGGAAAAAAGTGAATTTAGAAAAATGCCGCTCCCCGAGGCAAAACCCTATTTTTATGCGTTGTTCGTCGATGACCTAGGCCGGATCTATGTTCAGAGAAATCAGGCGGACTTCCACGTCAAAGACGATATCCAGAAAGAACTCGATGTCTTCAGCAAAGACGGATATTTCTTGTATCGGACGAAGCTCCCGAAGGATATGTACGTCATCCGCAGCGGATACGTTTATTGCTGCGAAGTCGGCGATGAGGAAATCATCAAGCGGTACAAGATCAAGAATTGGGATACGATGAAAGCGTCGGCCGAAGGGAGCTAATTCAGCGAAAAAAAATGAACGAGCGCATTAGAAGGGCATTTCCAATCATCGTTTTATCATTCGTCCTATTGCCATTGATCCTTTTTTCCCAACAAATCATCGAGAATCCTGATAAGCCGCTCGCGAGGAATGCCGGCCGGATTCTCAAACTTCAGGAAGTCTGGAGAATCACGGACGAGGGAGGACGGTTCTATTTCAAAGCGCCAAGCAATCTTGAGGTTGCCAAGCGCTATTCCGCCGAGTGGCTCAAGAAATGACGGATAAATCGTAGGGAAAGGATGAAGCTCATGACCCGACCGACAGGTAATATCGCGGCCATTTTTGGGGCCATAGTTTTAACGGTTTGTCTTTATCCGGCGGCAAACGCCGACCGATCACTCGCGGAGATCTATAAGACCGGCAAGGTCCGTTTCGTCCCGGAAATGACCATTACGGACGCGGCCATGGGCGGGAAGGAATTTTTCGGAATGGTCATGGATATCGCTTTGGACGATCAAGGCTTTATCTATGTCTGCGATTACAAAACCAATAACATCAAGAAATTCGATTCGTCCGGGAAATTCCTCAGGACGATCGGCAAGGCGGGGCAAGGTCCCGGTGATTTCGACGGACCGAGCGAGCTCGAATTCTCGCATGGACGTTTGGTTGTCCGGGAGGGAATGAATCGTCGCGTCTCCATTCTCCATTCCGACGGATCATTCATTAAATCCATTCCCATAGATTTTCAGAAAGGATCCTGGATGGCCATGCGAGCCCTGCCGGACGGCCGATTCATGGTCCAAAAAGAAAAAGTCGATTACAACGACTTGAACGCTCCCCAGGAACTGTATCTCGATCTCTATTCGGCCGAGTTGGATTACATCAAGACGATTTATCACAGACAGGTCCGGAGCAATAAATATATCCGAGAACCGTACTATTCAAATGTCCCCATTCCGTTTGCGCCCATGGTCTATTGGGATGTCACGGCGGACGGAAAAATCGCCGTCGGATACTCGGATCATCTCGAGATCGAGATCTACGATCCGGACAAGGGAAAGATTTCCGGCTTCACCCATTCCTCCAAGGCGGTCGAGGTGACGTCTCAAGATCAAGAGCAATTCTTCGCGAACATGAGCAGCTCCGTTCGAACGGGTTCGAACGTGGTCATGCGGCGCGGGGCGCCCGAGTGGATCGTGAAAAACACCGAATTTCCAAAATATTTTTCCGCTTTTCGCGACGTGAAAGTCGATGGACAAGGAAACATTTGGGTCGTCCCGTGGACGTCCGCTTCTCAAAAAGCCGCGCCGGATTTTGACGCATTCACTCCGGACGGCAAATTCCTGGGCCGTGTCCAAATTGACGATGAAAAATTCATGCCTTATCGACCGTTTTGGCTGCCGAACGGATTTTGGTCCGCGAAAACCAGCGCGGACGGTGAATATCAGGTCGTGAAATATAAAATCACTGGTCTGAATTAACCTGAAGAGGCGGCCATGAAAATCGCGAAATACGCTATCGATCGGCCGGTGACGACCATGATGTTCTACCTGGCCATCGTCCTGCTCGGCCTGATTTCCCTGCGTCAGTTGAGCGTCGACCTCATGCCGAACATCAGCTATCCGCGCCTGTCGGTCATGACCGAATATTCAGGCGTCGCCCCTGAGGAAGTCGAGACGCTGGTCACGGCCCCGCTGGAAGCGGCGGTCGGGCGCATCCCCGGCCTACGGCGCGTCGAGTCGGTGTCCAAGGAGGGCGTCTCCTTCCTGACCCTCGAGTTTGCCTGGGGCTCGAACATGGACTTTACCATGCTCCATACGCGCGAGGCGCTGGACAGCACGCGCGAGAGCCTGCCCGAAGGCGCCCGCAGTCCGACGATCATCCCCATGGACCCGCAGAGCAAGCCGATCCTCGTTCTAGCCTTGTCCGGCGAGGGGGGACTGCTCGATCTCAAGGAATTCGGCGAGGAACTGGTCAAGCCGCGCCTCGAACAGATTGACGGCATCGCCTCGGCCGAGATTACCGGAGGGATCGAGCGCGAGATCCAGGTCGAGATCGATCCGAACCGGCTGGCCCTCTATGGGCTGACGATCGACGAGGTGGCCGCGCGCATTGACGCCTTCAACCGCAACCTCCAGGGCGGGACGATCCGCAAGGGCACGTTCAAGTACGCCATCCGTGTGGTCGGCGAATTCGAGACGGTCAAGGAGATCGGCGAGATCGGCCTGAAGACGACCAAAGAGCGGGGTGTGGTCCGCCTTCTGGATATCGCCCGCATCCAGGATTCGATCAAGGAGAGGCAGGGGATGACCCGGCTCGACCGGAAAGAGAGCATCGGCATCCTGGTGCACAAGGAAGCCGGGGCCAACACCGTCCAGACGACGAAGCTGGCCAAGTCCGTGCTCGAGCAGATCCGCAAGGAGAATCCCAAGATCAACGTTTTCATCGTCTCCGAGCAGGCCGCCTATATCGAGTCGGTCGTCGCCGCCGTCAACGACGAAATCGTCCAGGGCGCGATCTTGGTTTTTCTCGTTGTCCTGCTTTTTCTCCAGGAATTCAAGACCCCGATCATTATCAACATCGTCATCCCCATCTCGATCATCGCCACGTTCAACCTCATGTACTTCTGCCACATCACCCTCAACATCATGTCGCTGGGCGGACTGGCCTTGGGGGTGGGCATGCTCGACGACTGCGCCGACGTCGTTTCGGAAAACATCTTTCGCCACCGGAGCATGGGCAAGAAGACGGCCCAGGCGGCCTATGACGGCGTGCGCGAGGTCGGCGGCGCGGTCGCGGCTACGGCCTTGACTACGGTCGTCGTCTTCCTGCCGATCATCTACGTCCGCGGTATCGCCGGCCCTCTATTCAAGGACGCGGCCTTGACCGTCAGCTTCTCGCTGCTGGCGTCGATGATGCTGGCCCTGACCCTCCTTCCCATGCTGCAGGGACGATGGGTCAAAAAGCGGGCCGAGTTGGGATTGCCGCAAAAAATGGAACCGGTCGATTTCGGTCTGCCGAAAAGACCGGCGCGGCGTTTTTCGTTTCTCCTTTGGCCCTGGAAGGGATTGCGCTGGATCCTCTATAAGATCCCCCGGGGCGTGCTCGCGGTTTTGCGGGCCGTCCTGGGAACCTTGTGGGACGGACTGAAGACCATCGCCGAAGTCCTGGCTTGGCCCTTCCGCCACCTTTTAAAGCTGGTTTTCCGGGGCTTCAACGCCGTCTATCATCCGTTCGTCAAGCGCTATCGTGGCTGGCTTGTCTGGAGCCTGAACCATAAGCGCATCATCGGGGCGGTGACGATCGTATTCTTCGCCGTGACGTTCGTCATCGGCTACCGGCTGCCTCGTGAGCACATGCCCAAGATCAAGGCCATCTCCTTCGAGGTGAGCCTGAAAACGCCCGTCGATTACTCGCTCGACCAAACCGCGGGCGTCGTCCAGACGCTCGAGCAGCACCTCCAGACGATTCGGACGGTGAAGAAGACCTTTTCCCAGATCGGGCTGGTCAGCGGCATGGAAAGCTTGAACCCGGACGTTGCCCTCAACGCGGCCAAGATCTACGTTGAGGTCGCTTCGCCCGCTGATTGGGAACCGGCTCTCATCAGCCTGCGGCGGAAGCTGGCCGATTTTCCCGACGTCACGTATTCCATCGCCGGAGAGCAATCCGTTCTGGCCGATTTCCTGACGTTTTCCTCGAGCGAGATCAGCCTCAAAGTCCAGGGATTGGAGCTGGACCGCCTGAACGCCATTGCCCGCGATTTGGTCGGCCGTTTGAGGACGGTCCGCGGGCTCGTCGATTTAAGCGCCGCGAGCGGCGAGGGCAAGCCGGAATTCCGGATCAAAATCCGCAAGGACGCCCTCGACAAATACGTCGGGCTCACGCCCGGAGAGATCAGCGGCTGGCTGGTCAACGCCGTACGGGGGAAGAAAGCCACGCAGTTCAACGAGATGGAGAAGAAATACGACGTCTGGGTCCGGTTGGGCGAGTCGTCGCGGGCCACCCTCGATTCGATCCTCAACGGCGAGCTCCCGCATCAAGGGACGCTTATCCCGCTGCGAGAGCTGGTCACGGTGGAACCCGCGCGGGGGCCGCAGGAAATCCGCCGCGAGAACCAGCAACGGGAGATTGTGGTCTCGGCCAACCTCCAGGGCGCCAAACTCAGCCAGGTCGTTCCGGCCATTAACGCGGCCATCAAGCAAATCAAGCTCCCCGAGGGCTATCAAATTGTCTTTGGCGGCGAACAGGAGGAAATGAACAAATCTTTCCAAAGCCTGATGCTGGCGCTTGGGTTAGCCGTCTTACTGACGTACATGATCATGGCCGCCCAGTTCGAGTCTCTTCTGCATCCGTTCCTGGTCATGCTGACGCTCCCGATGGGCGCGGCCGGCGCCTTCGTTTCGCTGTGGGCCGGCGGGCAGACGCTCAACGTCATGGCCATCATTGGCATGGTCGTCCTGGTCGGGCTGGTGGTGGACGATGCCATCGTCGAGATCGACTTCATCAATCAACTGCGGCGCGGCGGAAAGGGCCTGCGGGATTCCGTCGTCGAAGGGTGCATGACGCGGCTGCGAGCCATCTTGATGGCCTCGCTGGACACAGTCGCCGGGCTCATCCCCATGGCCCTGGGCCTTGAGCGCGGATCAGAGCTCTTGAAGCCCCTGGGCATTGTCGTGGCCGGCGGGTTGTTGTTCTCGACCCTGCTGACGTTGATTTTGATTCCTGTCGTCTATGAGGCGGTCGAAGCGCGGAAAGAGCGGCGGGGCATCGGCGTCCATGCGGGCATCGTCGCCGAAACCGCGGCGGAGTAGGAGCGGCCATGAAATTCTTCGTCGACCGGCCGGTGGCGACGGCCATGATCTTTCTCTCGCTCCTCGTCCTGGGCGTTTACTCGTTTCTCAATACCCCGCTCGAACTGGAGCCCAATGAGAATTATCCGCAAGTCGATATCCAGACTTCCTGGCCGGGCGTTCCGCCCGAGATCATCCAGACCAAGATCACGGCCCCGCTCGAAGAAGTCGCGGCAACGGTCAAGGGCGTCCAAAAGATGACTTCAACTTCGGCCATCGGCTTGTCGCAGATCACGCTCGAGTTCAGCTCCAAAACGAACATGGAGTTCGCCACCCTCGCCCTACGCGAGAACATCGACCAGGTGCGACGGCGCAGCGATTTCCCTGCCGGAGTAAGGCCTATCGTCCAAGCCTACGTTCCGGAAGATTTCCGCGTCCGGCCGTTCCTGAGCTACACGGTCTCGGGAAACTATTCCCTGCAAAAACTTCGGGAGCTGGTCAAGGACAAGATCGAATTCGGCTTGGGATCGGTTTCCGGCGTAGGCCACGTCGGCGTCTCCGGAGGGTCCAATCCCGAAGTCCGGGTCACGCTGGACAAGGCCGCTCTTAAGGCTCTTAACATCGAACCCTACCAGGTCATGATGGCCATCCGCGATCGGCTGAGTATCTATCCTTCGGGGCGCGTCGTCCAGGGGACGCAGGAATATCTTTTCAAGTTCACGGATGCGGCCCGGGACATGCGCGAGATCGGAGAAACGGTCGTCGGTGCGGCCGGAGCTCATCCTGTCCGGGTCCGCGACGTAGCCCAAGTCGGATTGGCTTACGGCGACGTTTACTCCATCCGCCGCATCAACGGCCGGCCGACGATCGGCGTGACCGTCATCAAAGAGAAGGGCACCAATACCCTGCAGGTATCCCGTGAGGTCAAGCGCAAGGTCGAGGAGATCAAGCGCAGCCTGCCCGGCGATCTCGATTTCAAGATCGTCGACGACGAGAGCCAGGAGATCCGTCAGAACCTCAACGATCTTTATCGCCTGGCCGCGATCATCACGGCCATCGTTTTTCTCATGATTTTCGTAGTCCTGCGGCGCTCCAAGCCGTCCCTGCTCATCCTCTCCTCGATCGCGTTTTCCGTGGTCATCACCTTTCTGCTCATCTATGCGTTCAAGATCTCGCTCAACATGCTGACCCTCGGCGCCCTGGCCCTCGGGTTCGGCATGTTCGTCGACGACGCGATTGTCGTCTTCGACAACATCCTGCGCCAACGGGAGAAGGGGCTTTCCCCGCGCGAGGCTGCGGTCCAAGGTCCGAAGGAGGTGTTCACCGCCGTCCTGGCGTCGACGTTGACCACGGTCTCGGTCTTCTGTTGTTTCCCGTTTTTCCAGGGGCGGCTCAAGATCTTTTATCTGCCGCTGGCCATCGTCATGACCTCAGCCCTCCTGGCTTCGCTGGTCGTTTCGTTCACGGTCATTCCAGCGCTCTCGCCCCGGCTCCTGCGTGAACGGAAGATCAAGGCCCCCAAGCGAATGCGAGGACGGTTTGACCGGGTCCTGCGCTTTTTTCTTCGTCATCCGATCGAGGTCGTTCTCGTCGTCGCCGCGATTCTCTTCGGGACCTATAAGTGGTTCCGGGCCGAAGTCACGATCGGAGAATGGTTCCGTTGGTATTCCAAGGATTTTCTCTACGTCAGCGTCGGCATGCCGCCGGGCACCGATATTTCCAGGACCGACACGGCCATCCGGATGTTCGAAACCAAGGTCATGGAGCAACCCTACGCCAAGGACATGAATGCCGACATCGCGTCTGAAAACGCTTCCATTCGGATCGGCTTTCCGCCGGACATCGAGCGTTCGTACCGGCCCTATGCCCTCAAGGAAGAATTGATCCAGTTGGCCACCCAATTCGCCGGCCTGAACATCAACGTCAGCGGGTTCGACCAGCAGTATTACTACTCGAGCATGGGAACGGGGACGTCTTACAGCTCGCAGATCAAGTTCTTCGGCTACAATCTCAAGAAACTCAAGGAGATCACGGCCGACCTGGAGGGAACGTTGAAACGCAATCCGCGCATCAAGGAAGTGCGGACGGTGTCCAGCCGCTACGGCTGGTGGCGCGGGGATACCTTCGAGAACATTCTCAAGATCGACAAGGCCGCCCTGCGCCAGTACGACGTCGATCCCTTGTACCTGTATTATTATCTCCAGACGCTCCTGCGCGGACAATTCGGCTCCCCGGCCAGGATGCAGATGGAAGGTAAGGAGATCATTATCTCGGTTAAGTTCCCCGACGCCGAGACGCTCGACATGCGGGCTTTGCGCGAAACCTTGATCCGGACACGGGGCGGCGAGTATCTGCGCCTGGGGCAGGTCGCCTCTTTCGATGAACGGCCGATTGCCGGTTCCATCGACCGCGAGAACCAGCAATTCCAGCAGACGATCATGTGGGAGTTTCGCGGCCCGTCAAAGGCCGAGGAACGCTACCGGAAAAGCGTTTTTGCCAGCCTCCATCTCCCGGCCGGATTTTCGGCGGTGATGGAGGAAAGCTATCGAATGACCGAGAAGGAAAAAGGCCAGATCACCATGGCCATCGTCATATCGTTGGCCCTCATCTTCATGATCCTGGCTTCGCTCTACGAATCCCTGGTCCAGCCCTTTCTCATCCTGCTGGCCGTGCCGCTCGAATTGATAGGGGTCTTCATCGCTTTCATCGTCGCCGGGGCGGCCTTCGACGCCTCGGCTTACATCGGCGTCGTTCTTCTCGGCGGGATCGTGGTCAAGAACGCCATCCTGCTCGTCGATCACATGAATTTGAAGAGGCGCCAGGGACGGCCCCTGCTCGACGCCGTCGTCGAGGGCACGCGGGACCGGCTTCGGCCGATCATCATGACCACAGGGACAACCGTTTTCGGTATCATGCCCATGTTGCTCCTGACCGCCGCAACGGGGAGGCGCCAGATCTGGAACGCGTTGGCTTTATGCACCGCCGGCGGGCTGGTCAGCTCAACTCTCTTCATTCTGGCCGTCGTGCCGATTTTCTATTATTACGTGGAGAAATGGCGAGTCCGAAGAACTTATCAAATGCAGAATGCAGATCACTCCGAGTCGGTAGAATTGTAATGGTCCGCGGACGGATATATCTTTTTCTTGTGAGGGACGGTAACGATTCCGAGCTTAACGGGAGGGATCGTCGCCTTGCGCGAAAATGCAACTTGCTTTAGCTAAAGCATGAAATTGCGAGGAGGAAAGATGAAAAAACCAATCGCCCTTTTGGCGTTGACCGGCGCCCTTTGTTTGACCGCCGCCACCGCCGACCTCCTGACTTCTTATCAAACGGGGGAAATCAAGCTCGTCGCCGATCCCGGTTTCGGTGGCAAGACAGTGTGGGACATGCTCTTTCAACCCGCCGACGACCGTTCCATCGCCTTCCTCTCCGACGGAAGTTTTTTCCGTGCCGCTTCGAAAGATTCAAGAATCTACAAATTCAACGCCGCCGGCGAAAAAATCTTCGAGTTCGGCGCGAAGGGCCAGGGACCCGGCGACCTCATGAACCCGAACGGACTGGGCATCCTCGACGATAAAACGCTCGTGGTTAATGATTCCGGAAACAAGCGCCTCTCCCTATTCGACCTCACCGGAAAATTCGTCAAGAGCGTAAAAACGAACGACTCGACGACGTCGCTCGTTGCCCTCTGCAATGGAAAGGTCGCGCTCGTCACATGGCCGGTCGGCCAGAGCCCGGCGAACTCTATCTTTTGGCGCAATTGCATCGTCCTCAAGGACCTCGAAACCGGCGCTGAGACCGAGCTCGCGTCATTCGAGGATTTGCAGCCGCGGTCGGCATTCGTCGCAAAAATCGGCCAGTTCATCGGAGCGGCGCAAATCGTCCGGCTTGGGCCCGACAAGCTAGTCGTTGGCTATACAAAAAGCCGGGATATCGCGATTTATTCGGCAGAGGGTAAAAAACTGGCCTCTTTCGCCTTGGACCTCGAGCGGGTGAAGATCACGTTCGACCATCTCCTCTATATCAACGACTCGAGCTCGGATAGCGAGAAAGACAAGGAGATGGGCCGGAAAATCTTCACGATGAACAAGGCAAAAATCGAGCTTCCTGAATACCATCCCTACTACTCCGACCTCGCCGTCGATTCGGACGGACATATTCTTGTCTATTTGAACGGGTTGGCCAAGATGACGCGAGACGTCGCGTTCCAGGCGTATTCGGCCGACGGAAAGCTTCTCGCCTCGGTCAAGGTCAATCCCGGGGATTACGCGCCTGCCGTCATCAGGAGTTTTTATAAGAATTTCGGCTTCACCACGCTGGCGACCAGGGACGGCACTTCGAGCCTTCTCGCGCGAATTAAAATCGGCATGTGACACCCTTTTTCTCCGCTGACGACGGATTTGTTTTGCTACGGTTTATCCGATGAATACCGGATTTGCGTCGCCGACGCCGAGGGACGGACGGCCTATATCATCGCCAAGGACGAGAAACCTCAATCCATTTCGGGCAAGGAGAAGGACCTGACGAAAAAAGACGGCATCTTCGTTTGGATGGGAACGAGCGAAAAGCCTTTGGACGCCGTTATTTTTCCCGACCATCGCCCGTTTTTCGGGAATATCATGAGCGACGATGCCGGCCGTCTCTACGTCGTGAGATCGTGGTCCATCCTCGACAAGGACGCGCCCCGCCACATCGACGTCTTTTCAAAAGACGGAATTTTCCTCTACCGGATGCCGTGGAATTTCATCCCCTCCGCCATTAAGAACGGATTTCTCTATGAAATTCACACGGACGAGGAGACCGGAGAGATAACGATCGTCCGCCATAAGGTCAAGAATTGGGACGCGATGAAAACCGGCTGAGAGAGCGGTGACCCGAGCCTTTATTCTCACTTTATATCGTATATAGCTAGTTCTAAATATCCGGAATCTTTCTCTCTGAGACAGTAAAATTTATGGCCTTTAATACGCGCCCATAGCTGGCCTTCCCAAACATGAATATTTAAGCTTTTTCTTCCAATAAAAACGCCCTCTTGGTTGAAAATGTCCAGCATGAAATCTCCCGGGCTATTGCCTTTTTCGAACGTCGACACCAAAAGCATTCCATCATCTCCGGCGACTAGGGATCGAACGGGAGGATAGCATTCCGGGAAATAGGCAATATGTCTCAAGTTGTTTGGCACATGATTGAGCATTTCCTTTTTGTCGCTTTCGGAAATGGAAATTTTTCGATATTCTTTTCGTATTTTACGTACCAATTTTCCTTGGAAATCATAAACCCAAATCTCATAACCTTTGTCTTCATTCGCCACATAGATATTGTCACGCGATGCACTCCAGCAAAATATCGGCTCGATCGCCCGGAATTTCTCTCGTTCCATCTTAAAGCTATAACCATCTAAGACGCTTATTTCCTTTAAATCGGAATTCAGCAGTTTTAGGGAAAATGACTGCTTGGAATTGACGGGATCGAATGAATTATCCAAAACAAGCAAACCTGTTTTGGGGCCGGATGTGACTTTTACGGCGTTTCTTGCTATTTCATAGCCGCTAATAAAAAGCCCATCTTTGTCATATTTATTCAGGGGATATCTTCCTAAATCGGAAATAACGATATGATCTTCGCTGTCCAATAAAATATATCTTGGGTTCCCCAGCTCTCCCGGCCCCTCTCCTTTAAACCCAAATGATTTTACATATTTTCCATTTCCATCAAATTTAAAAATATAATTTCCTTTATTGACGAATCCTAAAAAAAATATTTCGCCCCGGGAATTGACCTCGAAACCGAGGATATGGGCAAGGCCAAGATTAATGATATCGTCTCTCTCCGTATCAATTTTAAATTTTTCTTCCAAGGCTAGAGAGCTTGTCTTGTTGATTTTGTATGGTTCCAAATGATTGATGACGACTTCTACTCCATTTTCGAAAGCCCTCTCTACTTGGCCTTGCTTCTTGCCGCAACAAATAAAAAGAAAAAAACAGAATATTAAGGATATCCAATTTCTTATGTTTCTCATGATCCCCCCCCTCCTTTGATGCATTTATTTGCCCAATGCCATGCAAAGGATAGTTCATTCTACACGATATAGAGCCGCGCGTGCAAGATGACGAATCGGGCGGCGGCAGGGATCTCGCTGGACAAAAAAGGTCTATCGGTGTAAAAATAGCTAAAACAGGGAAAAGAGATCCGGGCGAAGCAGCCGAAAATAAAGAGACGGACATGGAGAAAAGAGTTATAACGAAGCACCGAGTCGTCGTCACGGGGTTGGGCGTTGTCAGCCCGATCGGCGCCGGGATCGAGGATTTCTGGGAAGGGTTACTGCGGGGGCGGAACGGAATCGCGAGGATCACGCACTTCGATCCCTCGGAATTCCGATCGCAGATGGCCGCCGAAGTCAAGAATTTCAATCCTGAGGAATGGATCGAGGAGAAGACTGCGGCGCGCATGGACCGGTTCACCCACTTTGCCTTGGCCTCCGCGGCGATGGCCATGCGGGACGCTGGATTGAAGGAATCCGGATACGACGGGAATCGGGCCGGCGTCATCATCGGATCCGGAATCGGCGGAGCCCAAAGCATCGAGGATGGCCATACCCTGCTGCGGGACAAAGGGCCGAAATCTCTCGGGCCTTTCTTCGTGTCCAGAGTTTTGATCAACACGGCCGCCTGCATGGTGTCCATCGCCCATGGTCTCAAAGGACCCCTGTCGGCTCCTTCCGTGGCCTGCTCCACGGGCGCCAACGCCATCGGCGACGCCTTTCGCATTCTTCAGCGGGGCGACGCCGACATCATGCTGGCCGGGGGGGCCGAAGCCAGCGTGAGTCCTCTGCCTTTTGGCGGGTTTTGCGGTACCCGCTCGATGTCGACCCGCAACGACTGCGTTGAAAAAGCGAGCCGTCCCTTTGATTTGCATCGCGACGGATTTGTCATGGGGGAAGGGGCCGGTGTCGCCGTCATGGAAAGGCTTGATCATGCCCTCCGGCGTCAGGCTCCTATCCGCGCCGAGCTCGTCGGCTATGGTAATACCGCGGACGCCTTTCATTTCACGGCGCCGGAACCCGGCGGCGACGGGATGATCAGAGTCATGAAGGCGGCCCTGGAGGACGCGGACCTGGAACCGGAAAAAATCGGCTACATCAATGCTCACGGGACCTCCACGGTCCTGAACGATAAGATCGAAAGCGCGGCCATTTTGAAGGTCTTCGGCGATCACGCAAAGCGTCTCAAGGTCAGTTCCATCAAGTCGATGATCGGGCACCTTCTCGCGGCGGCCGGGGCCGTGGAATTCGCGGCCACCGTGATGAGCGTCGCCACGGGCATGATCCCGCCCACGATCAATTATGAAGAATCCGACCCGGACTGCCCCCTGGACTACGTCACCGGAGGGGCCGAATCCAAGGACTTCGAGGCGGCGCTGAGCAATTCCTTCGGTTTCGGGGGCGGCAACGTCTGCCTGGTCGTGAAAAGGTACGAGGGCTAAAAATGAAAATCCCCAAGCTTCAAATCGGGAACGTCACCGCCGACATCCCGATCATCCAGGGTGGCATGGGGGTGAGAGTCTCCCTCTCTTCGCTGGCCGCGGCCGTCGCGGAGGAAGGCGCGATCGGAACCATCTCGAGTATCGGATTGGGCGATATCGAAGCCTCCAAGCTGGAATACGAGAAGACGTCGAGGGAAGCCCTGGAACGGGAAATCCGCAAGGCGAAAAGCATGACCGCCGGCCATCTCGCCATCAACTTCATGGGCGTGCTCAGCAACGTGGACGATCTGATCTTGGCCGCGGTCCGAGAGGGCATCAAGATCATCGTCTATGGCGCCGGGCTTCCGGCCAAGCTTCCCGGACTGATCGAAGACACGTCCGTCAACCTCGTTCCGATCGTCAGCTCCGCGCGGGTCGCCGAGCTGATTCTACGGTCCTGGGAGAGACGGTTCGAGAGGACGGCCGACGCCCTCATCCTGGAGGGCCCTCTGGCGGGAGGCCATCTCGGATTTTCCATGGAACAGCTCGAACATCCCGAAGACTATTCCCTGGAAAAACTCCTGCCCGAAATCCTGGAGGCGATCAAGCCGTTCGAAGATCGATTCGGAAAGAAAATTCCGGTGATCACCGGCGGAGGAATCTTCACCGGCGGGGATATCGCCCGGATGCTGTCCCTGGGGGCTTCCGGGGTCCAGATCGCGACGCGATTTGTCTGCACTCGGGAATGCGGCGTATCCCAAGAATTCAAGCAGAGCTACCTCGAGGCCAAGGAAGAGGACATCGTCATCATCAAGAGCCCTGTCGGGATGCCGGGCAGAGCCATCCGGAACAAATTTCTGAAGGACTTGGAGATCCAGGGCAGGATTCCCATCAAGTGCGATTACCGGTGCCTTTCCGTCTGCAAGGTTTCGGAAGCCAAGTACTGCATCGCGCAGGCCCTCGTCAACTCGTATTTCGGGGATGTGGATCACGGCCTGATCTTCTGCGGGCAGAATGCCTACCGCGTCGACAAGATCGTGACGGTCAAGGAGCTCATCTCGGAGCTTCTGGCCGAACTCGAAGCCTCCTGAATCGGATTGGATTCGTTTTAGACCGTCGGAAGAAAGCCGGCCTCCCGGAGATCGGAGACCGTCTCGAAAATCGCGCGGATTTTGTCGTCCGTCACCCGGTCGTCCATATTGATACAGCAAATGCCCGTGAGATAGGAATCATTGGACGCGGCGAAACGCGCGACGATCGCGGCCCGGATTTCGTCGCTGCTCTGGTCGATGATCTCGATCGGGCTCAACCGGATGTTGAGAAACGTGCGCGGGAGTTTCTCGCGCAGAACGCGCAGGTCGCCGCCCCAGCCCACGTCGAGAAAATCGAGATGGGGGATTTTGGCGAAGGCGTCCGCGAAGCGGTGCGCGTCCGCTCCGCAATAGTGGACGCCGAATGGCCGATGCAGCTCGCTCCAGGCGCAGTCGTGGGGCAGGATGAATTCCTCGTAATGCGCCGTCGAAATCATGGTCAGGGCGCATTCGGAGTGGAGGAAGATCGGTCCTCGGATGTGCCGGACCGTCCGGTTGACCGATATCGAAGTTGTTCCCGTCTCCCGCTCGATTTCGGACGTGAAGCGCTCGATGACGGCGGCGATCTTTCCGATATACGTTCGGACCTCGCCCGGCCGGTCGAGCATGTCGAGGAAAATGTCCTGGCCGCGAAGATCGAGTGCGAGATTCAAGAGGCCGGCCCAGTTGACGTCGCCCACGAGATATCCGAATTGCGTTTTCAGCGCATCCATGAGCCGGCGAAGACGCCGATAAACGGGACTTGAAAAGGAAGCGCCGGCGTCGAGAGCGAGATCCGGCCGTTGAGAGGGAACGACGAGCGGCGGGGCACCCTCGCCGTATTTCACGTCGCAGCCGAGCATCTCGGATACGAGATACCCGGCCGCGTTGTGGACGGCGCCGATGACGGGAAGGTCCCTGTCCCGGTCTTCGCCCAAGCCGAGATCTCCGAACCGATCGTAAAGGACCTGCTCCATCCGCCGCTCGACTTCCACGCGCCGCGCCGGATGGTAGAAGAAATCCTCGTCGAAGACGATCCCCGCGTGTCGCCGCCACCAGGAAGGGTGAAAGATCACCTCCACCGGCAGCGGGCCGTTTCTCAAGACTGGATTCGGCGGGCCATTGGTCGTCGGGCTCAAACGTCTTTCCCATACGGTTGATATGATATCAAGGCGCAGCCGGGCGCAAAAATCCTTTTCATTTTATGTTCCTTGTCCGGCCTTATCTCCGGGCCCAGCGGATGAGGGAGTTGGTCCAATCCGGGTCTTCCTCGCCCAAAAAGCCCCACACTGCCGCGGCCTTGACGAAACCGCGCAGGCGGCTCAGCGCGGGCGCGTAGTTCGCCCGGGGTTGAATCGAAAGCAGAGGAACGTCGTCGCGGAACGCGTCGTCGAATTCCTTGAGCGTCGCGAGCCCCGAGACGAACCCGACGCGCGGCTCAATGAGCGCGGCCATGAGCGCCGACTGGCCGGCCGTTGGTCCCCGCCCGATGACGGCGATTTTCACGGCGCCGGTCGCGAACGCGGCGATCGCCCGGGCGATATCCCAGCTCATCCCGAACGCGGGGGACCGGCCCAAATAGGTCGAGAGGCGCAGGTCCATGTCTTTCAATTCGCCCAGGCCGCGCGGGTCGACGGCGACGCAGGCGATTCCCGCTTTGCAAAGTTTTTCGATCTCGAATTCTTTGAGCGCCCCCGCTTTTCCGTTTTCGGAAACGAGGAAGGCGAACGCTTTGGTTTCTCCCCGTGCCGGCCAGATGACGGCCGGCAGGGTCAGGCCGGGCTCTGAGACGAACGTGGAACGGACCTTGCCTTCGGCCTCGCTCCATTTCTTTGGTTCACCGGGAATCGACGCCGGAAGCCCGCCGTTGAGCCCGACAAAATCCTCCCACGTCCCTCCGGTTTTTGATGGCGCGAACATCGCTTCGGCGATTCCCCGCATCGTCAGCGTATTCGTCGGCGGCTCCGGCAGAACATACAATTCCGGCGAGTCGGGCGGCTCGGTCTCGAATTCCGGCTCGGGCACCGGCGATCCGTCGCCGACGCCGCGGAGATATTTGTCGAAAAACCCGATCACCGTCTCACGCATCGGCCGGCTGTAATCGTGCCCGCCCGGGAACATGCGCAGCCAGGCGTCGGCCGATTTTCCGAAAAGTCCCCAGAGTTTATTGAGCTTCTCTCCGGACAGCCGCATGCCCGCCGCCGGAAATTCCGTATCCTCCTCGGCGCCGATGATCAGAACCGGCGCCGGCGCCCGCAGGGCGAGCACGTCGGCCCGGTCGCCGATCTGGAGCGAAGCGGGCACGTGATTGCAGAGACAGCCGTTCTGCGGATTGATCTCGAAGCTGCTGGCGAAGACGACCGAGGCTGCGGCCGTAAAGCGCGGCTCGGCGGCGAAGGCCCACAGCGTCGCCAGTCCGCCCCCCGACGCGCCCGTCAGCCCGACCCGCGTCATATCGGCCTCGGGCCGCGTCGCGAGATAATCGAGCGCACGAATCAGGTCCCAGACATAGACGCTCGTCGCGTTCTGAGAGCCCAGAATCAAACGCAAATCATCATGCGTTCCCGCGGAGCGGCGCTCGACGCGGTTGCCGCCTTCGAAGCTGTATCCCGGCGAATCGATGACCATGGCCAGATAGCCGCCGAGCGCCTGGCCGATCAGGCGCGATTGCACGGTCGGCTCCTGTTTCTTCCAACCCCAGTGGCCGTGAGGATTGACGATGACGGGGAGTTTCTTTCCGGCGTTCTTTTCAGGCACGTACAGATGCGCCGTCACCGGAAAATCCGGCCGGCTCTCGTAGACGATTTTCTCGATGTGATATCCTTTGCGCCGGATCGTGCCGATGACCCTTGCCTTGAGCGGCGTGCGCGACGGCAGCGGATCGAGCCCCAGGTCCCGCATGAGTTCCTTGCGCTGCGTTTCCCGCCTTCGCTCCAGGTCTTCCTTCGACGCGGGAACGGGCAGCGCGGCCGCGGCTTTCACTTGCCGGTCGAGATAGCGATTGACCATTGACGTGCCGTTCATGTTCTGCGACGAGAGGATGTCGTCGTCGTCCACGCGGCCCGCGATCGGCCGGGCCGCTTTCGTCCCCTGCGTCCGGCCGATCACCTCGCCCAGCGTCAGGAACGGAATGTCGCGCGCGTTCATGAAATCGATGACGACCGACGAGGCGAATTGAGCGCCTTCGGTCCCGGCGTCGATGACCACCACGGGCTTTTTGCGGCCACCCGACTCCAAAATCTTGGCCAGCGCCTCGGCGCAGGCCGGAATGTGCAGGCGCTCGAGCAGCCGGGCGTTGATCAAGACGATCCGGCCCTTGCCCCAACGCGTTGTCGCCATTCCGCCGTTGCCCGGCACGGTCCAACCCGCGCTCTTGACGAACCGCTGGCGCAGGATGTCCTCATCCTTGATCTTTTTCAAGCCGAGCATGCCCGCCGAGTCGAAAACTTTGTCCCGGCTGTTCTCGACGCCGAGCGGCTTGGGCAGCCAGTCGAGCGCGTAACGGCCCGCGGCATAGGTCTGGGCCAGGACGACCAGCGTCATCCCGCGCTCGACGGCGTCGAGGATTTTGCGCTCGGTCGGAACGTTGAACGACCGGCTGAAATTCCAGGCCCGCGACGAAATGAGGAGAAGCCCGTGATCCTTCGACGACAGGACGGCCGGGTCGAGATAGGCCAGAGCTTCTTCGCTCGAATAGAGAAGAGGAGTCGAACCGACCTGCGAGGAAACGACGAGATACGGCGCGTCGGCCTCCCATCCCGGCACGCGCCGGACGCGGCCGTCGAGCTCGAGTTCGGCGGCGACCGAATGGCCCCACGGCTCGCGTTTGAATTCGTATTCGAACTTGTCTCCGCGTTTGATCATCGGCGCTTTATGGAAGAAGGCGCTGCTCGGCAGTGGCTTGACGAGCGCCCAGGCGCGCGCGATCCCCGCGGCCGGCAGCGAAATCTTCGCCGTCTCCACGCCGATCTCGAGGGCGAGCGCCGGAGGGTTCGCGCCCTTCGCCGCGGGCGTTATGGGATCAGGCGCGGCCGCCGCGATCTTGGCCAGCCGATCGGCCTCGGCCTTGATCTTCGGCAGTTCCTGCGCCCAATGATAGGCATTGGTCCGCATGCGCAACCGCTCGGTGAACGGCTTGTAATAGGAGTTCGCGGCAAGTCGGCTCCATTCTTTTTCGGCTTCCAGCATATGGAACGTCGCTTTCGCCGAGGCGTCCACGGTTCCCGCCTGCGCTTGCCCCGCCCGATACGCCGACATGAACCGCTCGGCGTAATAGCGGCCCAAATGGGCCGCCTGTCCGCAGGCCGCGATCAATTCCTTGAGTCGCTTTTGCTCGCCGGCCGGCGCGCTTGTCAGCGGGATATCCGCCGCTTTCGCCGCCGTCGCCGCGTCGGCCTCGAGCGCCGCCGCCGTTTCGCGCGGAGAGATCCGCCCGTCCGAGGCCTTTGTCGCGCCGTCCGCCAAATCCTCTTTGATCGACTTGAAAACATGCGAGTCGAACGGCTCGGCCGCTAAATACCCCGCCGTGTCCCCGCCCCATTCGAGCTCGATCGCGTGATTGCGGTGGTCGGGCCCGAGCGAGAATGCCGAGAACGCGGTCGAGACGATCCGGCTCGCCGCCGTCCACGACTCGATCAGCGGCGTCGCGGACTTGCCCAATTTATCCGCGACCATCGCCTCGAACAGCTCGTCGGGCGTCGCCGGGTCATAGCCGAGGCGGCCCCAGAGATTCAGATACATCCAGTCCCGCTCGTGAAGCCAGTCGCAATAAGCGTCGCCCGGATCGGCGAGATAATATTTCTGCGTCTTTGGATAATACGTGTCCAGGCCCTCGACAACGAAGCCGCTGGCCGTGCCGAGCGGCATGGATTTGACCGCCCGCCGCACCCCGTCGGGGTTGTAGACCGGCAGGATGCGGTGCGTGCCGTTCGTCCGCACTTGCCAGACGAGCTTGTACGGTTCGGACGGCCAGTTCCCGCCGCCGGGAGCCGGATTTCCCGGCCATAGCTTCGCGGCGTCGGCCGCCTGCGAATCGCTCAGATAATCTTCGAAGGAATAGCTGTACCAGCCGGCCATCCGGCCGCCCATCAGCATATAAGGCGCGCCCCAGTGCTCGCCGTTGTATTTGATCTCGACGGTGAAGTCTCCGGACGCCTTAGCCAGAGGCACGACCCGCGATTTGCGGGCGAGCCAGCTTCTCGTCACGAGCGGAATGTCGCGGCCAGACGCCTTGACCGCCTCGATGTAGCTATGGAAAAACGCTTCGCCGTGTCCGCTCTCTCCGATCCTGAAACCGATCGCGTCGAGCTCGGGAACCCGGCGGATCATTTTCTCCACGACCTCGCGCGTATAGGCATAGAGGTCGGCCTCGTTTTCGGGGTAGGGAGCGGGAGCGTGAGGCGTTCTGAAGCGTGCCTCGTACGCCATCAGGCTCACCCGAACGCCCCGGGCGTGGGCCATGGCGATGATCTTGCGGAGCCGGGCCAGGTTGGCCGCCTTGATCTCGGGCGCGACCCCGACCTTGGGATATTTCTCGCTCTGGATGAAGTAAGCGTAGAGATTGGGCGCGTCGGTCACGCTGATGTCCCACGTCCCGTGGATGTCCACCCAATTGAGCCGGGCCTGGGCCATCTGATCGAAGAACGTCCGCCAGAATCCGTCGTTGGCGAACCACCAGTGCCTGGGATCGACGAGTGCGCGCGGGTCATAATCCGTGTTCGCGGCCGCGTCGTTCCAGGGGAGGGTCAGGAAGAGGTTCCAGCCGCGGTCTCGAAGGAACGGCCGGCCCGCGATGGACGCGCCGGCGAGCGCCTCGGCTCCGCGACGCCGGATTCTCTCGGCGAGCTCGAGCGCGCCGTAGAGCGCGCCGTTCGCGTCCGCGCCGTGAATAGACGCGCCGCCGTCCTTGAACGTAATATCGTAGCTTTCGGGAAGTCCCGAGCCCGTTGTCGAGATATCGATGGGCGCTTTCAATCCGCGAGCGGCCAGCGCTTCCCGCAGCGCCCGATGGCCGAACGCGACGGGATTATCGGCTTGAACTTGCTCCATCGCCGTCGCCCCGCAAATTCCGGCGAAAAATAAAAAAGCGGATAGCTTTTTCAAGTTTGACATGAGCTCATTTCCTCCCCGTCTGATGGAATCGAGAAAAGCGTCCCCGTTCGTTCATGTCTGTTGATTTTACCATCTTTTCTCGGCAATCTCTTGGCAAATTCTTGGCCGATCTTTGACGAAGCATTTCTTTCCCAGGGCGAAAGACGGGCGAAAGTCGTCATACCGTTGCCCCCCTCGACATGATATAATTGCGCGCATCGAGGAGGTTCGCATGAGCACAGTGCTTCGCGTTGAAAATCTGAGAAAAAGATACGGGAGTTTGGAAGCCGTCAAAGGCGTCAGTTTCCAGGTGGACGAGGGCGAGATCTTCGCCTTGATCGGCCCGAACGGCGCCGGCAAGACGACGACGCTCCGGGTCGTCGCCACGTTGCTGTCGCTGTCCGGCGGGGAGGTCACGCTGGCCGGACATGACCTGAGGAAACACCCGGAAAAAATCAGGGAAAATATCAGCTACCTTCCCGAGGAGGCCGGCGCTTACAAAAACCTCAAGGGGCTGGAATACCTCAAATTCATGGCCAAATTCTACGCCGACACGCCGGGACAGGCCGAGGAAATCGTGAAACGTGCCGAAGGGATCGCCGACCTGGGCAGCCGTCTCGGGGAAAAAGTGGGAACTTACAGCAAGGGGATGGTCCGGAAGCTCCTTTTGGCCCGGGCGCTGATGACGAAACCCGCCCTGGCTATCCTGGACGAACCCACGTCGGGCCTGGACGTGATCAACTCCCTGGAAGTGAGGGAGATCATTAAAAAATACGCCCGCGAAGGAATCTCGGTGCTCCTCTCCTCGCATAACATGCTGGAGATCGAGTTCCTCTCCGACCGGGTGGCCCTGATCGATCAGGGCCTGATCCTCGACGCGGGAACGCCGCAATCCTTGAAGGAAAAGTACCAGGCCGGAAACCTCGAAGTCGTTTTCAGGAGCGCCCTCCGATGAAAAAATTCAACAATCTTCTGATCAAGGAAATCCGGGAATTGGTCACGCGCCAATTGATCATCTCGCTCGTCATGACCATGGCCCTTTTTTATTTCATAGGGAATCTGGCTAAAAGTGAAACCAAGCGGGCCGTCGCGATGCAAAAGATCGCCGTGCTCGACTTGGACAGGTCAGAGATGTCCGGCGGACTCCTGAGCAACCTCAAGGCCGTGAATTTCAAGATCGATGAGGTCCGCGGGACCGATAAGAATTTGGCTGTCAAGGCGGCCAAAGCCGGCGATACGAGCCTGCTGCTCGTGATCCCGGCGGGATTCGGGGAATCGGTTTCCAGGTTCGAGACGAAGGAGATCGAAACCTATTCCTTTCTCCGGAGCTTCTCCATCACCGGGGCGAGGAATTCCTCCATCGTTCAGGCCGTCGTTTCGGCAGTCAACAGCTATCTCTCGGCCGATTTCCTCAAGAAAAAGCTCCCGGACTTCAATCCCGACAATGTCAAGAATCCCATCAAGAGCCGGGATTTTATCCTGGTCAATGATCGGATGGCCGAAGGATCGGCCGCGGCCGTCTCCGCGTTCGTTTCCATGCAATCGATTTTTGTCCCGGTCATCCTGATGATGATCATCATCTATTCCTCGCAAATGGTCATTTCGGCCATCGCCATGGAGAAACAGAATAAGACCCTGGAAACGCTCTTGACCGTGCCCATCCGGCGGACATCCATCGTCACGGCGAAAATGCTTTCCGCGGGCATCGTCGGCCTGTTATCGGCCGCGATCTACATGCTCGGCTTCAAATCCTACTTGAGCGGGATGACGGGCGGAGCGACCGCCCCTTCCGCGGTCCAGGGCGTCATCCAGAAGCTCGGCCTGTCCATGACAACCGGCGGGTACGCCGTCCTGGGCGTTTCCCTCTTCTTCGCCATTCTCTGCGCCCTGGCCCTGGCCATGCTTCTCGGCGTCATGGCCGAGGATTTCCGGAGCGCCCAGATGCTGATCATGCCTATCGTTTTCCTGGTCATGATCCCGTATATCATTTCTTTTATCGCTGATTTCCGGACGCTCTCCCTGCCCGTCAAAATCCTGGTCTGGGTGATTCCGTTCTCCCATCCGTTCCTGGCCACGCAGAGCATCATCCTTCAAAACACCGGCGGGATCGTCCTGGGAATCCTGTATATGTTCGTCTTTTTCGCCGTGCTCGTTGTGCTCGCCGCCCGGATTTTCTCCACGGACAAGGTCCTGACGATGAAGCTCAGATGGGGGAAAAAGAAACGGGTGGCATGAGAATCGCGGGCGGATAAAAGCGATGCCGGCAGTCGCCGGCCCAGAAAATTTCATTTTTTTCAATTTTCTCTCCTTTCTATCGACTCACTAATTGGAGGGAGGATCCCTCGTGAAAAAATCATCTATTTCGAGGTCGACTAAACCCGTCCGTTCGACGGCGAAGCCCAAGGGCGCGCTCAAAATAGAAAAATCGAACGTCGCGATCGAAGAGCGGCGTCAAAGGAAAAAAAGGCGAAAAGAAGAGGCAAAAAAGCTCTATCTATATAAAGTCGATGTCGACGGAGGCGGTCGGCTGTCGGTCGTGGACGTCCGATTGGACCGGGGCATCGTCGATCTCATCAGCAACGACGGCAGGAAATGGAAGGGCGCGAAAACCCTGCTGGCGGGGGATAAGGTCTATGTTCAATTCGAATGCGTCGCGCCAAACGGAACGGGCTGGCATATCGTCGTGACCAATGAAACGGAAAATAAAAAAATCGCGGAAAAAAGAGGGATGACGGGCGATTCCACGCCGAATTATTCGGAATTTGAAAATACCGTCAACTCAGAATAGAGAGTTTTTCTTTTTCTTCCGAGGAGCGGCCCTTCCCCAGGGCCGCTCCCAGCCCTTTCCGCTCGGGAAAGGATTGACAGAGCTTCTCTCCTTAATATACATTTCGTCATGTCGCCGGATGCCGTCCAAAATGAATCGAGAGAATCATCCTTCCTGATGCGAAAAGGAGATCTCCACGGCGGACGGGGCCCCGGGCTTTGCCCGGGGGTTCATTTCCGCCGCGAAGGCTTGTCCCTTGATTCATGGCGGATCGTGCGCATGGACCGCGGATCGTTTCCCCGGCGGCAGGAGGACCCATGGTGAATTCACGAACCAAGCTCTTGGCGATCGTTTTAACGCTTCTCGTCGTCATCGTCGCTTCGACGATGGCGGTACTGGCCCAGCCCTTCGACTCGAAATCTTTCGCCGGCATGCGCTGGCGCATGATCGGGCCTTTGCGAGCGGGCCGGACGCGGGCCGTCGCCGGCGTCCCCAGCCAGCCCAGCGTTTTTTACATCGGCGTGTGCAACGGCGGCGTTTGGAAGACGAACGACTACGGCCGGACCTGGAACCCGATCTTCGACAATCAGCCGACTGGCTCGATCGGCGCGGTCGCCGTGGCGCCCTCCAATCCGGAAATCATCTATGTCGGGTGCGGCGAGGGCCTGCAGCGACCCGATCTCTCGACAGGCGACGGCATCTATAAATCGATTGACGCCGGCCGGACCTGGACGCACCTCGGACTGCGCGACGGCCAACAGATTCCCCAGATCATCATCGATCCGCGAAACCCCGACCGGCTTTTTGTCGCCGTGCTCGGCCATCCCTATGGTCCCAACGAGGAACGCGGCATCTTCCGTTCGACCGACGGCGGGCAGACGTTCCAGAAACTTCTCTATAAAGACGAGAACACCGGCGGTTCGGAGCTCGCCTTCGATCCTTCGAACCCGGATATCGTCTATGCGGGTCTCTGGGAATCCCGTCAGGGGCCCTGGGAGAACGCGGCGTGGAGCGGCACCGGGGGCGGTATTTACAAATCGACGGACGGCGGCGCGACCTGGCGTCAGCTCTCGAACGGGCTGACAACCGGGACGGACGGCGTCGTCCAGGCCAACCTGGCCGTCGCGCCGAGCGACGCGCGCCGGGTATACGCCGCGATCGCCTTGGGGCGCGGAACGGGCATCTATCGTTCGGATGACGCGGGCGAAAGCTGGGTTCGCATCACGACCGACGGCCGCCCTGCGGGCCGCATCGGAGGCGGCGATCTCCCCAGACTGGCGGTCCACCCGAAGAACCCCGATATCGTCATCGCGGTCAGCATCGTGACGTATAAATCCGTGGACGGCGGCAAGACATGGACGGGCATCCGCGGCGCTCCGGGCGGCGACGATTACCAGAATGTGTGGATCAACCCGAACAATCCCGACATCATTTTGCTCGCCAGCGATCAGGGCGCCATCATCACCGTCAACGGGGGCCAGACGTGGAGCTCGTGGTACAACCAACCTACGGCCCAGCTGTATCACGTCGCGGCCGACAACGCCTTTCCCTACAGCGTCTATAGCGGTCAGCAGGAGAGCGGATCCGTCGGGATCGCCAGCCGCGGTATCGACGGCCAGATCACGGCCCGCGAATGGCATCCGGTGGGCGTGGACGAATACGGATATGCCGCGCCGGACCCCCTCGATCCGAATATCATTTACGGCGGCCGGAGCGTGACGCGCTATGATCGCCGGACAGGCCAAACGCAGAACGTCGGGCCGAAGCCGGTCCGCTCCCCGGACATGAGGACCGTCCGAACCCAGCCGGTCCTCTTTTCGCCGGTCGATCCCCACATCTTGTACAGCGCGGCGAATATGCTGTGGAAGACCGATAACGGCGGCCAGAACTGGCAGCAAATCAGCCCCGACCTGACCCGTAAGACATGGGACGTGCCGGCGAATATCGGCAAGTACCGGGACACGGATGCGGCCAAGCCGGCCCAACGGGGCGTCATCTACACGATCGCGCCCTCTTATAGCGACGCCAACCGCATCTGGGTCGGCACCGACGACGGCCTGATCCAGATGACGGCGGACGGCGGGCTCCATTGGACCGACGTGACGCCCTCGCAGCTCGTCCCGTGGGCCAAAGTCTCGATTATGGACGCTGGGCGCTTCGACGTCCAGACGGCCTACGCGGCGGTCAACACGATCCGCCTCGATGACATGCGCCCTCACATCTACCGGACGCATGACGGCGGCAAAACCTGGACGCCCATCACCGCCGGAATTCCCGACGGCGCGCCCGTCAACGTCGTCCGCGAAGATCCGAAGCGCAAGGGACTGCTGTTCGCCGGAACGGAGCGCGAGATCTATGTCTCTTTCGACGACGGCGATCATTGGCAATCGCTCCGGCTGAACATGCCGGCGACGTCGATGCGCGATCTCATCGTCAAGGATGACGACGTGGTGGTCGCGACCCACGGGCGGGGATTCTGGATCCTCGACGACATCACGCCGCTGCGTCAGCTCAGCCCAGATGTCGTCGCGGTCGAGGCCGTCCTGTTCGCTCCTCAGGTCGCGGTGCGCGTGCGCTGGAATACGAACTCAGACACGCCGATCCCGCCCGATGAGCCGCGGGGAGAGAACCCTCCCGACGGCGCCGTCATCGATTATATGTTGAAATCCGAGGCGGTGGGGCCTGTGGTTCTCGAGATCCTGGACGGCGCGGGCAAGCCCGTCCGGCGCTATTCGAGCGCGGACCCCCTCAATGTCCCGGATCCGGCGACGGCCTCGGTGCCGCTGTACTGGTACCGGCCCCCGCAGGTCCTTTCGACGGCTTCGGGCATGCATCGTTTCATGTGGGACATGCATTATCAACCTCTGGGCGGGGCGGGCGGTCGCGGCGGGCTTCCCAGCGCGGCCGTCCCATACAATACCGTGTCGTCGCCGAATTCGCCCTGGGCGGCGCCGGGGGAATATGTCGTCAGGTTGACGGTCGGCGGCAAAAGCACCACCCAGCCGTTGACGCTGAAAATGGATCCGCGGGTTAAGACGCCGGCGGCCGGCCTCGCCCAGCAATTCATGTTATCGAAGCAGATGTACGACGGCGTTCTTGACGTGCAGGCGGCCCTCAAGCAGCTCCGGGCGATCCGCGCCCAGGTCAAGCCGCTCCAGGAGCGGGCCGGCCAGGGCGCCGTGTCACAGGTGCTCGCTGAATTCGACAAGAAGGCCGCGGCGCTCGAAGGCGGCGGGAGTGCGGGAGGCGGCCAGCGCGGGGGCGGCGGCGGATTCGGCCTGGGCGCCGGAACCGGGCCGGACACGCTGACGGGCATCGGCGGATCCCTCACCTCGCTGATGAACTTGATGCAGGCCGCCGACGCAGCGCCGACGAGCCAAGTGCTCGCGGCGGTCACGGAGCGCCGGCAAGCGCTGGCCAACCTGACGGCGAAGTGGATCGCGCTCAAAACGCAGGACCTGACGAATTTGAATGCCCAGCTCAAAGCGGCGAATCTGCCGGCGATCGAGGTCAAGGACTGAGGCTTTATGTGAGGTCGAGACCTTGAACTTGCGGTTCCGTGGAAGATGAAGCTCGAGATGGGAGGTTTGGAATGCGAGCGGCGTTGATCGAGCGGACATTTAAAATCCAAGAAAGAGGGACGAGCGTCAGAACCGAAATTCTCGGCGGCGCGACGACGTTCATAACGATGGCCTACATCATCGTCGTCAATCCCGCGATCCTGAGTTTTGCCGGTATTCCCCAAGGGCCGAGCACGGTCGCGACCATCCTGGCCGCGGCATTCGGCTCGCTGGCCATGGGTCTCTATGCCAATCGGCCCATCGCCGTGGCCCCCTACATGGGGGAGAACGCCTTCATCGCCTTCGGCCTGGCGGCCATGGGCATCGGCTGGCAGCTGCGCTTGGGAGCCGTGTTCATCAGCGGCCTGGTCTTCGCCCTCATCACTCTTCTGCGGATCCGGACGTGGCTGGCGAATTCGATCTCCGTCAGCTTGAAACACAGCTTTGCCGTCGGCATCGGCTTGTTCCTGGCGTTCATCGGCCTGTATGAGACCGGGATCGTCACCAGCTCGGTCGCCGGGATGTCGCCTCAAACACTCCTGCGGGGAGGCGCTTCCCTGCTTTCGGCCCCCGATGTGCCCGTGAAAATCGGAAATCTCCGCAGCCCGCAGGTCCTTCTCGCGCTGTTCGGATTCGTTTTCATCTGCGTTTTATTGTATCGGAAGGTCCGGGGAGGGATCTTGCTCGGCATAGCCGTCACGGCCGCGTTCGGGGTCGCCCTCGGCCTGGGACAAGCCCCGAAAGCCGTCGCGGCCATTCCGTTCATTGGAGAATACAACCTCGGTGCGATCGCCCTGAAGCTGGATATCGCCGGAGCGTTGCGCCTGAGCTTCCTCCCGATTTTACTCACGCTTTTCCTCATGGGCTTTTTGGACACGCTGGGCACCCTCGTCGGCGTCGGCGCCGCGGGCCATATGCTCGATGAAAAAGGAAATTTCCCGGATATCGAACGCCCGATGATGGTCGATGCCGCCGCCTGCGTGTTTAGCGCCCTGGTCGGCACGTCGACCAGCGGCGCTTATATCGAATCGGCCACAGGGATCAGGGAAGGGGCGCGGACCGGCCTGGCCGCGGTCACCACGGCCGCGCTGTTCGGTGTCTCCTTGTTTTTCATCCCGCTCGTCGAGCCTTTGCAGAATTTGCGCTACGCTTACGGCCCCGCCCTCATCGCCGTCGGCGTGCTGATGATCGGTTCCATCAAGAACATCGATTTCCAGGACCTGACCGAGCTCATCCCGTCGTTCGTCACGATCGTGGTCATGATTTTCACTTACAATATCGCCAATGGGCTGACGGCCGGGCTCGTCCTTTATCCCTTTTTCAAGCTCGTCACGGGGCGCGGCAAAGAGCTCAAATCCGGATCGATCGTCCTGGGCCTCCTCTGTCTTGTCTATTTCGTGTTTGGATTGCCGCATTGATCTCATCGGCCGCGATCGCTTCCCTTTCGGCTTCCGTGCCGCAGCTCCTGGAGCGCCATGTCGCCCTTTGGCGGACGTGCGAAAACGACAGGCCGCATTTAGGAAGGACTTTTACGGCCGCGGAACAATCCGTCCGGGGAAAAGCCCTGAAGCGATTCGTCGACGAGCTGAGGGCTGAAACGAAACGTTCCCGACGGCGGTCCGCCGATCGTGACGCCGCCCAGAAGCGGATCATGTCCGCGTTTGAGATTTTCGCGCGGAGGGCCCTGGATTGGGAGGATCGGCATATCCGCGTCCTCATCGGCGGCGGCTTCGAGCGCTCCGCGGCGGAGTTCTTCCGGATGGCCAAGCAGTTCGATCCCGGCATGAACGCCGAAGACATTTTTCAGGCCCTCCGCAACGTCTGGGTCATGAACGGGCTCCAGAGCCTGCTCGGAATTCAGGTCCATCTGACGCCGGCGATCTTCGCCTACAGCATGCTCTATCCTTACACGGACAACTATCTCGACGATGCGGCGACGACCGAGGCGACGAAGATGGATTTCAATGAACGGTTCCGGCGACGGCTGGAGGGTCAAGAGATCGCCGGCGCGAACCAGCGGGAAAACGCGATTTTCGACCTCGTGGCTATGATCGAAAAGGAATATGAACGGGCGCTCCATCCCCAGGTCTTCGAAAGCCTGTTGGCGATTCATCGGGCGCAAGTGAGAAGTTTGCGTCTTCTCCGCGGAAGCGGAGCGCCGTCTGAAACAGAAGCGCTGGAGATCTGCCTTGAAAAGGGAGGCACATCGGTTCTCGCCGACGGCTGCCTGGTCGCCGGTTCTCTTGCTCCGGACCAGATCGAATTCACGTTTGGATTGGGGGCGTTCCTGCAGCTGCTGGACGATCAAGAAGATGTTCCGTCCGATAGCGAAGCCGGATTGCTGACGTTCTATTCTCTGGCGGCCGGCCGGAGTCCCCTGGACGCTCTTACGAATCACACGCTCTGCTTCGGGGCCCGGGTCTATGAGCGCCTGGACGCTTTCGGAGCGCCCGGACCGGGGCCGCTCAAAGAGCTGCTCCGGTCCGTCACGATGCAGACTCCCATAATCTCCGCGGGCCGCTCCGGACGGTTTTACGGTCGATCTTATCTCGGAAGCCTCGAGGCGCACTCGCCTTTTCGCTTTTCGTTCAGCAACAAACAGCGCCGCAAGCTCTTTCGGCGGAGAAGCGCGTTCATGCGGTTGTTCGACGGGTGGTTCAGTTCGGAGAAAGACCGGGCTTCGATCCGGGACATTCGATAGGCGCGCGAGCTCGAATCTTTATATTTCTTGGATGAGCTTTCGTAAACGCTCGAGGCCTGCCGCCCCATCGTTTCCGAGGTCGATCCGCAGCACTCTTCGCTCTTTTTTTCGAAGGGCCAGGTCATCGCCCAGCGCTTGGGCTTTGATCAGCGCTCCGAAGGAATAATCCGTTTCCGGGAACGCCAGATCTTCGGCCGGCTCGTCGACGATCTGCAGGACGAGGACTTCGTTTGGCCCTCCTTTGTGCAGTTGTCCCGTGGAATGAAGAAACCGGGGCCCGTAACCGAACGTCGTAGCTAGGTTCGTCCGCTCGAGCAGATTGCGCCTGAGGGCTCGAAGCGACGCGGATAATTCCCCGCCCGGAGAGAGATAAGCCTGAATGGCGAAATAGTCGCCCGGCCGCGCCGACGACAGCCAATTTTTCAACGCCGGCCGCAGGCTTCCGTCGTCATGGGCAAGAATGGTATCCTCGGCGCCCGCGGTTTTTGGGCCCGCCGCTTTCCCTTGTTTCATGACGTTCCTTGCCAGCTCTTTGGCCAGCTCGACGTCAGGCTGGTTGAACGGATGGATTCCGAGCGCGGCGCCGGCCGCGGCGGCTGCGATCTCCCAGCGGAAGATTTCCTGGCCGAGCGAATAGATGCCGTTCAAATCGATGCGGATCACGGCGTGCCCCAGGTTTTCCAACGCGCTCAAACGATCCTCGAGTTCCCGGTCATGATCCTCTTCGAGCCGGAGGCCGACGAAGAGGCGATCCTTGCCGTATCCGCTGGGAGGAACGGGCGGCTCGTCAGTGACAGGGACGATGCCCCGGCCGTCCTTGCCCAAGCTTTCGGCGATGAGCTGTTCGAGCCAGTCCGGGAAAGCGCGCAGAGACGGGGACGTCAGAATGGTCAGTTTATTCCGGCTTTTGGCCGCTTCGCCCAGGGCCGCCCCCAGAATGAATCCGGAGGCACAGTCTTCCTTTACGGAAAGCGCGTTGGCCCGGGCCGAGACACGAGCCTGATCGAGCAATAGGCGGACGTCCATGCCGATCAAAGCGGCCGGGACGAGACCAAAATCCGTAAGGGCCGAGTACCTTCCCCCGACATCGAGGGGGGCCTCGAAGAGGCGGCGGAAGGTTTTTTCTTTTGCCAGCGCGGCCAGGGGAGTGCCGGGATCGGTAATGGCGACAAAACGGCGGCCGGGCGTGTTCGTCAGCCCGCCGATCTTGTTCCAGAAATAGCGGAAGAAGGACAGCGTTTCAATGGTCGTTCCCGATTTGCTCGAGACGATGAAGAGTGCGTGGGAGATATCGATGTCGCGCTCGACCGATAGAACCGCGGCCGGATGCGTGCTGTCCAGGATGCGCAGCGCCGGAAAGCCCGGAGCGTTGCCAAAAGCCTTTTGATAGAATTCGGGGGCCAGGCTCGAGCCGCCCATGCCCAGGAGGACGGCATGGGTGAAACCTTCGGCTTTCACTTCGCCGGCAAAAGACGTCAGCGGCTCGATCTTCCGGCGCATAAGATCCGGCAGATCCAGCCAGCCCATTCGATTCGAGATATCCGCTGTCGGCCGATTCGACCAGAGAGATGTATCCTTGGACCAGAGCCGCCGGGAGAAATTCATCTTTTTCCAGGAGGCCAGGCGCGCGTCCGCAAGCGCTTGGATTTCGCCGAGGTTGCAATTCTGGCCGACTCGCTCAGGTGATTCGGTCATTGGAGGCATCGGTTTCCATCCTTCCCGAAATGGATTTTAACATAAAAATCGAAAAATCCTTCAGGTTCGGATTTCGCTCCTGATCACTTGATCAATCGTCTTTTCATCAGCGTGACGCCGACGTAAAAAGCGATCATTTCCAGGACGATAATGACGAGAAAGTCGTAGATCAGCGCGGAGGAATAGGCGCCCGAGAAGACCGCGCGCGAGATCGAGACGGCGGGCGTCAGCGGAAGGAATTTGGAGAAGGTCTTCATCCAGGCGGGGAAATTGTCGAGGGGAAAGAAGACCCCCGAGAAGAACAGCATCGGCGTCAGGATGAGCTCCGTATAGTAGTTGAAGAAATCGAAGTTCGGGGCGAGCGACGTCACGATCATGGCCAGCGAACCGAACAGGACGCCGACGAAGATCATGCAGACGAAGAGAAGTAAAACGGCCCATAACGAGACAGGGAAAACCCCCATGGCCATGGCCACGACCATCATGAGGGTCCCGCTGACGAGACCCCGGAATACGCCCCAGGCGATATCGCCGGCGACGGCATCCTCGGCCGAGACCGGGGTCGCGATCAGGGAATCGTAGAGCCTTTCATGGACCATCTTGATGAACGTGCCGAACAAGCATTCATACGAAGCGGACAGGCTGACGGCCGACATCAGGACGCCGGGGACGAGAAAATAGAGATAGGGCTTTCCGCCGAAGAGCCCGACATAGGCGCCCATGCCGATGCCGAAGGTGATGAGATAGAAAAGCGGCTGGACGAGGCTGGCGATGAACGTCGGCACGACGAACCTCTTGTAGGAGAGGAGGTTCCGGAAAAAGACGTGATAGATGCGGTACGACAATTTCATTCGATCAAGCTCCGTCCCGTCAGTTTCAGAAAAACGTCCTCCAGTGTCGCCGGCCGGTAAACCGTGTTGGGAAGGTCGAGCTCGATCAGCTTCTTCTGCAGGTCGTGCCCGTCCCGGCAGTAAAAAAAGATCGTATCGCCCGCCCGTTCGTGCCCGCAGGAAAGACCGGCCAGCGCGGCGATCAGCTTCTCGTCCTCTTCCTGGGAGATCCGGATCTCGATGACGTCCCGGCCGATCTCATCCTCGATGAGGGGCCGCGGGGCGCCGGCTTTCAGGATCTTGCCTTGATGCATGACCACGATCCGATCGCAGAGCTGCTGGGCCTCTTCCATATACTGGGTCGTCAGGATGAGCGTGACGCCCTGGGCCTTGAGCTGCCGGAGCCTCTGCCAGATGAGGTGCCGGGCCTGGGGGTCGAGGCCGGTCGTTGGTTCGTCGGCGATGATGATGCTCGGATGATTGATCAAGGCCCGGGCGATGAGCAGCCGCCGCTTCATGCCTGTGGAGAGCTGGTCGATCTTGCTGTCCCGTTTGGCCTCGAGCTCGACGAACTTCACGAGCTCCTCGATTCGCTTTTTCGCTTCGCGGCGCGGGATGTCGAAGAACCGGGCGAAGACCATGAGGTTCTCGCGGACGGTGAGATCATTGTCCAAGGTGATTTCCTGGGGAATGACACCCGTCATTTTTTTGATGGTCCGATTGTCGATATGAGCGGGCATGCCGGCGACGGTGAGCGTGCCGGCCGTGACGGGAGACACGCAGTGGATCATCCGGACGGTCGATGTCTTGCCCGCGCCGTTCGGTCCCAAAAAGCCGAAGCACTCGCCCTCCAGGATTTCGAACGAGATCCCGTCGACGGCCGTGAACTTGCCGAAGCGTTTGATCAGGTCCTTGGCGGTGACGATCGTATTCATGGTCATAACTTAGACCGCCTATCATAGCAAACTTTTTGGCCGGGATAAAGGAGAGTCCTAAAAAAACCAGCGGAAACCCGCTCCGTTTTTCAAGTGGGGCGAAGAAATAGTTCATCGCCGGTATTGAGGCGAAGAGGCTGCGTCTCCCGACGTTCTCAGCGGGCGTAACGGGTTTCCATCAATGTCCGCCAGTCCGTTTCGGTCGCGACGCCAATGAAGGCCCTTCGGACTTCGGCCGGACGGGGATGCATGCGCGCGTAATGAATGCCGAAATTGCGCATGATCTTCAGGCCGCGCTTTGGGCCGTACGTGTCGCAGGCCAACTGATAGTGGCGGGAGATCAGTTCGCGCTGTTCGGCGAGGTCCGGCTCGAAGGGTTTCCGGCCGGCGGCGATGTCGCGCGCCTGTCGGAACAGCCAGGGATTGCCGAGGGCCCCCCGGGCCGCGAGGACGCCGTCCACGCCCGTCTGCTCGAGCATTCGCAGAGCGTCCAAAGCGGTGAGAACGTCCCCGGAGCCGATGATCGTCCAGCCGGGAAATTCGAGCTTCACTTTCGACAAAAATTTCCAGTCGGCCTGGCCCCTGTATTTCTGCTCGACGCTGCGGGCGTGGACGCTGATCCCGGCGGCGCCGGCCTCGAAGGCCCCCCGGGCGATCGCCCAGAAGGCTTCATTCGTCTTGTCCGTCTCTCGAAAAGAGCGGCGGAGTTTGAGCGTCACGGGCCGGTCGGGAACGGCATCCAGGACGGCGCGCACGATTTCCAGCGCGAGGCCGGGCCGGTCCATCAAGTAACCGCCGCGCTTTCGGGCCAGGACTTTTTTGACCGGGCAGGCGAAATTCAGATCGATGACGTCGAATCCCATGTCGCGCAGGACGCCGGCCGCCCGAGCCATGATCGCCGGATCGCTGCCGATGATCTGTCCCGCTACGGGATGATCGGCGTCGTCGATCTTGACGAGCTTGGCGCGGAGCTTGCCCTCGACGAGCATCTGCCGGTCCAACATGGCTTCGGTCGCGGCATAGGACGCGGAGCAGGAGCGGCAGATCAGGCGATAGGGCAGATCGCTGTAGGAAGCCAGCGAGGCGAGGACGACCGGGAAATCGATCAACATCCTGCCGATGCGGAGCGGCTTGAGAACGAAACCCATGACGTCATTATACAGGAATTGCATTTTTTCCGGCCAACCGGTAAGATGACCAAAGTGATTCCGCCCGCGGACGAGCGTGTCGATTCCGCGCCTGGGATTTTGCGGCCTTGAGAACATGAGCTTCAGGAATTCGGCGTTCAGCGAAAGCCGCGCTCTCTCCCGAATGAGTTCTTTCCTGGCTCCGGCACGGAAAAAAACGGTCTTCATCGCGGCGCTTTTCATCGGATTTCTGCTCCTCATTCTCGCGGCGAATGCGATTACGTCCTTGCATGGTCTCCGGGGCCGGACCTACGACAATGATTCCTGGGAAGGATCGCCGGTTTCGACGGCGACCGACTCCGTCATCCAATTCGAGAAAAAGGGGGATGCCGATGGCGCGGGAAATCCCGACAGGTTCAGCATCGTCTGGGAAGGCGATCTCTACGCCCCCAAGAACTCCTCGTATCTTTTTTCGATCATTTCGGATGACGGTTCCTGGGTCTTTCTCGATGACGCCCTTCTGATCGAAAACGGAGGGATCCATCCGGCGCGTCTCGTGGAAAAGGAAATTCCGCTGTCCAAGGGAAATCATCATATCCTCATCAAATACTTTAACGCCGGCGGCCCGGCGGAAGTGGATTTTCGCTGGAAGGAAACGAAAACGCCGAAACGGCTGATGCCGAAACTCCATCTTTATTCCAAGCCGGTGAGCTTCGCCGTTTTTGCCGTTGACTCCACCCTGCCTTATCTCATGCGTTTGTTCCATGCCGCACTTTACATCCTGGGGGTCATTCTCTTGTTCTGGGCGGCCAGGGCCGTCTTTCCCCGGTGGGAGCTCCTGTCCGTCTTTTGTCTCTGCCTTTTTCTCCTCCTGGCGGGCTATTTCGGCTTCGAGGTCTTGGCCAAACGGTCCACGGCCGTCACCGGATGTGACAGTTATGCCTACCTGCAAGGAGCGGAGCTCATGGCTCGCCACGGCTTTTTTCACACGGAATTCGTCGATCCTCTCATCCCCGAGATCTATCGCGCCTATGCGACGAAGCCCCCCGAGCAAAAAGCGATCTTTTTGCTGAGCCCGCACGGCTATTATGTCTATGACTTGGACAAGGGACTCGTCTATAACGTCTTTCCGCCGGGGATGTCGATTCTTCTCTATCCCTTCGTCAAAATCGGCGGACGGTCAGCGGCATTCTTCGTTCTTCCGTTCCTCGCCCTGATGATGATCGTTTCCTTTTATTATTGGGGCTCAAAGCTGGCCGGCCCGGTTTTCGGCCTCTGCCTGAGCGCGGCGGCCGTCTTCAGCGGCAACGTCTTTGAGAACACCATCGTGATCATGAGCGATGTTCCCTCCATGGCCTTGATTTCCTTGAGCGCGTTCCTTCTCTACCGAAACATCAAATCTCCCCGCCGGATTCGGCCTTTTGTCGCCGGCGCCATGTTCGGGTTCTCGCTGATCGTCAGATATTCCAACCTCATGGGGGCGATCCCGCTGGCTTTTCTCTTTTGGGCGGCGTGGAGATACGAGCGGCGCGGGAAGAAAATCATCGGCGAGATTTCTCTTTTTTCGGCCGGCGCGATTCTCTTCGGAATCCTTCCCTTGGCCGTCTACACGGATCGTCTTTTTGGAACGGTCTTCCGGCTGGTTTATGAGCCGTTCAATCAGAGCCGGATGGCCTGGGCGAATATCGGGCCGGGGATCTCCTTTTACCTGAAGAGCTTGGTTCAATCGTTCGGAATTCCAGGGCTTGCGCTCATGGCGATCGGTCTGGGGGCCTGTATGGCCCGGCGCCGAATCCAAGCGGCCGGCTTCTTTTGCGCCCTGGCCTTCTTGTCGTTCTTCGTTTTTTACGTTTTTCACGGCATCCGCGAGGCGCGCTATCTTCTTCCGGCCTATCCTTTCCTGGCCGCGTTCTACGCTTTCGGCGTCGCGGAGATCGCCCGAAAATTCGATAAATCCCTCCTCGTCAAGGTTCTGATCGTCATGGTCTGCGCGAGCTACCCGCTCGTTCATTCAGCGGGAAGCTATCCCCTGGGCGCCGTCTCCCAGGAAGCCGTCTCATCGGACATCCAGAAAAAGGTCGAACCGCGGGCGGTTGTTTTTTGCGATGAATTGAGCGGTCCCCTCCGGCTTTACGCGGGCCTTCCCGCCTACCGGTTCATCTGGACCGATTCTCGAACGCTCCAAGAGACGCTGGCCTTCTTCGGTCTAAAAAAAATCGCCGTCTATTTTTTCTTGGACAGCTCTCCCGCCCGGGAGCGTTTTCGGGCTTTGACCGACCAGGACGTCATTCCGAAAGGAAGGCTGGATTTCGTTTCCAATATTCGCGGTTGGCCTTTATATCGGATCCGGCCTTAGCCGGATCGAAAGCTATGGGTCAGGGCCGGCCGCCGGCCGGCGGCCTGGGATTCCGGCGCCGAAAAAGCCGCCTGAGGCGGTCCCGCAGCCGGAGTTTCCGTTCTCCATCTTCGATTTCCAATTTATGCAAGGTCTTGCGGACGGGCCCGTGGAAGTCGGTCTCGGAAGGCTTTTCGCGTTTCATGGACGGGTCGTTTCATCTTAGTGAATCCGGCTGGAAAACTCAACTCGAAAACCCGAAATTGCCGATAAGATGCGACGCGGAATTTCTGGACAAGCACTCAATCTCTACATTGAGTGTCGTGTCCCAGGGAATTCCGCGTTGGAAACTGTACGACGGTCAGGGGCGAAAACGATTGAATTTCAACGCTCTTTATGTTATATTCAATCGTTGTCATTTAATCAAAAGCGAGGAGTAATCAACCTTTGCAGACTTACGGCAAGATCGATAGTAAATTCCGATTCGTGATCTTGGCTTCGAAGAGGGCGAAGCAGCTCCTGAGAGGTTCCAAGGCTAAGATCAGAACCAAATCAAAAAACCCGATCCGCATCGCTCAGATCGAGGTCAAAGAGGGCTTGATCGACTACGAAATTCTCCCATCCAAACATGACATCCCTGTCGAAGTCGAAGAGCAGGTCTTGAGCGTCGACGCGGTCGCCGCGGCCGCCGCAGAGGATCCGGACGAAGCCGGGGGGGACGTTGTCGAGGACAAGGAACTCGGCGAAGGCGCAGAGGTCGAAGAAGACGCCGACGGCGATTACGATGAGAATTTGCCGGTCGAAGACGTCGGCGAAGGCAAAGAAGAGGAATAAGACAGCGATCCCTCTTTTCCCGCGTTTTGCAAAAGCTGGATATAATCCAGCTTGATCCAGTCTTTTTTGGGAATCTTCAGGAGTTGCGAAAACCGGGCGATCTTTTCCCGCTCACCCTCGAATTCGATGAACAGGCCGGCGGCCGTTTCATCGAGGCAAATCGTGAGCGTTCCTTTCCTGAAAACTTCCCGGCGTTTTTCATAGCGGAAGACCTCCACGAACCCAAGGGCCTTCAGGATTTTCCGGGCGTGCCGGGGATTCTTGATCTCGGTCTCGTACTCCTCACGGATTTTATACTTCCGGGATTTCCGCGGCTCTCCCTTGAACGTCAGGAACGCTTTCTTGCCGGCCGTTCTCAACCGGAGCGCGTGGCGCTTCTTGAAAAGCGCGCGATTTTGAAAATCATAGAGGACGTTCATTTCGTGATACGGTCCTTGAGCCTCGACGGCGCCCAGGGTTAGAATCCGGCTCCGGACGGGGCCGAGGTCGGACACGCGAACTTTGACTTCGATCTCGAGCACGCTATGTCTTTCTCCGCAGGATCAGATCGACCATGCGGACAAGGGATTCGCGGGGCGCGGACGCAGGGAAGGCCGCGAGAGCGTTTTTGGCTTTTTGAGCGAACACAACCGCCTGGTTGAAGGAATAATCCAAAGCGCCCGCGGAATCGATCAAGCCGAGGATCCGCTTGACGGCTTTCCGGTCCGCCGTTCTGTTCTTGATGAGACCAAGGAGTTCGTCGCGGGCGTCGCCCTTGGCCAGGCGCAAAGCGTGGATGAGCGGCAGGGTGACGCGCCCTTCACGGAGGTCGGCGAGCACGGGCTTTCCGAGCGTCGCGGCGTCGCCCGTATAATCAAGCAGATCGTCCACGATCTGGAAAGACAGCCCCAGGTTTTGGCCGAATTCCCTGAGTTTTTGCGTCTCCCGGGGCGCGGTCCCGGCGAGCCATCCACCGATCTGGCATGCGGCGGAAAAAAGCCGCGCTGTCTTTTTATCGAGGATCTCGAGATAGCGCTCTTCGGTCAAGCCGGGATCGCCGCTCATGGAATATTCAAGAAGCTCGCCTTCGATCATCCGGGCGGTGACGTCGGCCAGCAGATCGATGATGTCCTGCTTCCTCGTCTTGAGGGCCAGAGTGACCGATTGGATATAGAGGAAGTCCCCGAGAAGCACGGTAATGTTGGGGCCCCAGCGGGCGTGGACCGTGTCCCGACCGCGGCGGAGATGAGAGTTGTCGATGATATCGTCGTGGATCAAACTCGCCGTATGGATGATCTCGACGAGCGCCGCCCAGAAGATGTGATGGGGTCCTTTGTAACCGCAGAGCTTTGAGCAGAGGATCAAGAGGGCCGGCCGGATGCGCTTGCCGCTTTTTTCAAACAGGTAACCATGGATTTCGGCGATGAGCGGATTCGGAGAGCTTCCGATCTTCTTCAGTTGGCGTTCGACCGCGTCCAAGTCGCGATGAAGACCTTTGGAGATGTCGATCAAGGGGTCGGGCTTCGATGCGGCTGTCATGGCCCGCTTATCTTAGCATTGAAGATTCATTTTTTCAAACTTGAAAAAAGCCGGCGGCGCGTTCCGGCCGGTGACCTTCTTGTCATGTATCGATATGGAAGAGCGAGCGAAAATTCCCAAGGATTTCTTCCGAGATCTTTTCAAAGGATGTATCCCTGATCTGGGCCATGAGCTTGGCCGTTTCGACCACGAACGCAGGCTCGTTCCTCTTGCCGCGATGGGGCACCGGCGCCAGGTAAGGGGCGTCCGTTTCGACCAGGATCCGGTCCGCCGGAACTTTTCTCGCGACCTCGCGCAGGTCCCCGGACTTGGGAAACGTGACGAGGCCCGAGAAGGAGATGTAGAAACCGGCGTCCAGAGCCGTTTTCGCGAAGTCCCAATCCTCGGTGAAGCAGTGGAGGATGCCGCCGTTCGAGAACCCTTCTTCGCGGATGACCCGGGCGATCTCGGGGCCGGCGTTCCGGCTGTGGATGATCGCCGGAAGCCCGAGTTCCTGGGCCAGCGCCAGTTGCTCGCGAAAAGCTTTTTTCTGCTCGTCCGGCGAGGCGAAGTCGTAATGGAAATCGAGTCCGATCTCGCCGATCGCGATGATTTTATTGCGTTCGGCCAGGCCCCGGACCGCGGCGATGAGATCCGGCGCGAAAAGCCTGGCCTGGTGAGGATGGAGCCCGGCCGCGGCATGGATCATCGCGAATGCGGCCGTCAGATCCTGCGTGATCCGGATGCTCCGTTCGCTCGAAATGTCGAGGGGGCAGAGAAGATGATCGAGGCCCGCTTCGAACGCCCTCCGGACGACGTCGTCGCGGTCGGGGTCGAATTCCTCCATGTCGAGATGGGCGTGGGAATCGACGAGGCGGACGGGAGCGATCATGGGGCTATCCAAAAAAATCCCCCCGGTCTCCCTTTCGCGAAGGGAGACCCGAGGGGATTTCGTCTCACTTGAATTACTGCGCGATCTTCGTCTTCAGGATCCGCAGCGGCAGCGGGCCGTAGCTGACCAGCTTCTTGAGGAATTCCTTCTGGCTGAAGGCCGTGCCCTTGGCCAGCTTGGAATCCTTTTCCATGTCCAGGATTTCCTGGTATCCGAAGTAGGCATAGGCCGCGTCGGCGGGATGGAGGATGATCTGGTTCCACTTCCGTTCGGCTTCCGCCTGCGTCTGGAATCCGTTAACCGTCATCAGCTTGATGGCTTGTTCTTTCGTGTAGCTGCCCTCGTGGACGTTCACGTCGAGCTGGAAATCCATCAACGTCTGGAGTTTCAATTTGAGCTCCATCAGGCGTTGCTTGAGGTCGTAATTGTTGAATCCGGCGAAGATGAACATGTCCTGAGCGTAGATAGGCCAGCCCTTGAGCAGGGCTTTGTTGGGATAGAGTTTCCGGATCAGAGAAGCGCTTTTATGGGTGAACGCGGCTGGGAAAAAGCTGCCCGGGTAGACTTTTTCAATCGTCCAAACGGGGAGGAGGTAATTGGTATATTCGTCCATGAACGCCTGCGCTTGATCGGCGTTCAGGCTATCTGGATACGGATTGATCTGCAGGGTATAAGAGCCCGCCGGTTCATAGGGATTCGGCGTGATGAGCCTCGTCAGTTTCGCGTCGCGGTCCAAGGCGGGCATGAGATCGATATCGAGCGTTTCTTCCGGCACGTCGAGGAGTCCCGTCTTGGCGATGAAGGCTTTGACATCGTCGGCCGAAGATTTGATTTTGTTGAACCAATCTTCTTTGGCCGGCTGCGCGCTCTTGATCTTGTTCAAGACGTGCGATACAACGTTATTGATGAGCCCGTCCCCGCTCAGATTGGCCGGCGGATGTTCGATATCGAAAACCGGGTCCATGATCTTATAATAGGAGAAACAGACCTTGAACATCTCGTTGCGGATGTTCGTCGTATCGGCCTTGGCCCGGGCGCCCAGCTCGTTCAACATCAGCGATCCGCCGATCGTCAACTGCAGCATCCGCTGATGAACTTCCCCGAGCCGGAAATTGCCGGTGGATCTCGCCAGGAGATCTCCCTGGAGGAACCTCTGGTAATCCTCGAGGGCCGCGATGGCCTTGATGAGTTCCCCTTGGAATTTGGTCCTGGCCTCGGGACCGGCTTTTTCGATCAGCTTGGGGATTTCGATCTTGTAGAAGTCCAGGATGGCGGGAAACTGCTTGATAGCCGCTTCCGTATATTCCTTGGGAGGCGTCTTGAGTTCCGTTTTGGCTTGTTTGACGAACCCGGGGAGGGCCTTGGCCCGTTCCGTGGCGCTCTTCAACCTCGCGTCGATGGGGGCGAATTCCTTGACTAGAAGGCTCCGGAGGCTCTGAAGAATGATATCGTTATAGAAAAGCGGGTTGAGCTGCGTCGGCGCGATTTTCTCCAGCTTGAGGATATCCAGATCCAGGGCGTCACGGAAGAGATCCAGGTCGATCTGCAATTCCGGGCTGAGCTTGTCCCTGACGATCTTGTTGACCAGTTCCGCGTTCACCTTGTCCATCTCCCCGAGATGCTTCTCGAGCGATGACTCGGCGAGATCCTCGAGCTTGTCGTTGTATTTGTAAAATCCCGCCTGCGTCGCGGCCGTCGGATAAAATCTCCAATATGTGTCCAGGAACGTTTCCAGCTGTTTATTGAACTTGACGTCCTCCGGGTTCTGCTGCGAGAGCAGCCAGCCGAAGCTCAGCAGCAAAAAGGCGCTGAGCATGACCGGAATGAGCTTTTTCCTCATGACCTCCTCCTCTTCCTTTTGTAAAGCAATTTTATATCGGATGGCTTGATTGAATTCCGAATCCTAGCATACATTTCTCAACAAATGCAATTCCCCGGGGGAAAAAACTTCGGCTTCCAAATCTCGAGACGATTCGGGCCTGTCATGTCCTTTTCCTGCAATGAATAATAGAGCAATATTTGTGCCAAAAATATGGTTGTGTCGATCCATGGTTTGCGCATGGAAGTTTACCACCGGATCAGAGCCGAAGCCCAGGTGAAACCCGATCCGAAAGACGTCAGGATGACGCAATCGCCCTTCTTCAGCCGACCGTCGCGGACCGCTTCGTCCAGGGCGATGGGGATGGAGGCGGCCGTGGTGTTCCCGAAGCGGTCGATGTTACGGGCGACCTTTTCGAGGGGGATTTGGAGTTTCCGGGCGACCATCTGCGAGATGCGGTCGTTGGCCTGGTGCGGGATGAGAAGATCCACGTCGGCGATGGTCAGTCCGTTTTGCCGGAGGGCGGCCATGACCGCTTCCGGCATGCGTTCGGAGGCGTTCTTGAAGACGTTTTTCCCGTCCATGCGGGGAAAGAACCCGCCTTGCTCGAAAATCTCCGGGGCGAACGTCGGTTTCCGCGCTGAGTTGGGATGCTCCATCCAGAGGTCCCGGATGAAGCGTCCGTCGGAGTAGAGATGCGTCGAAAGGACGCCCCGGCCGTCGTCGGCCGAGTTCGGCTCGAGAATCACAGCCGCGCCGCCGTCGCCGAATAGGACGGCCATGTCCCGGCCTTCGTCTGAATAATCCAGGTTGTGCGATTGGACCTCCGCGGCGCAGACGAGGATCTTTTTATACGTGCCGGCCCGGATATATTGATCGGCGGCGGACAGCGCGTAAATGAAGCCGCTGCACTGATTGCGAACGTCGAGGGCTCCGATGTGCGACAGTTCGAGCTTCGCCTGGATCATGACCCCGATGCCGGGGAAATAGTGGTCGGGAGAGATCGTTGCCGCGACGATGAAATCGATCTCCGACTTGTCGATCCCCGCGTTTTCGATCGCGAGCTTGGCGGCTTCGACGCCCAGATCCGAGCTGCCGACGCCGGCCTCGGCGTAATGGCGCGTTTGGATGCCGGACCGCTGTTGAATCCATTCGTCCGTCGTATTCATGACTTTTTCCAGGTCGAAATTAGTGACGACCTTGGGAGGGACATAATGACCCGTGCCGGTAATGATGCTTCGCATATTCATGAGCACCGCCTTTGCATGCCGCTCATTATAATCAAGCCCTTTGGAAAAAGAAAGAAAAAAGGAAAAGGGGACCTTGACTTCACGCGGAAATCGCGCCTAAACTGGTTTCCCATGAACCCGGGACGCAAGTTGACGAGGACGAACACGTTCCTTGGCCTCGGCCTGGGACTTTTTCTCTGGTCGGGAACCTTCGTTTTTTCCCAACAAGACCTGATCAGGGTCGAGGCGAGCATCAGCCCGTTGAGGGTCCCCCGGGGAGGGGAAGGCAAAGTCGTCCTCAAAATCAGCGTCAAACAGGGGATTACGATCAATTCCCAGCCTTCGTTCATCATCGAGTTCGGACCGGGCGAGGAGCTCGTTTTTCCCAAAAATTTCTTCACCGCTTCGGATCTCAATATCGAGGTGGTGGAGGAGAACGGGAAGGAACGGCTGAATTTGAAAAAGCCGGTCGAAATCCGCTTCACGGTCAACCCGAAAGCGAAGAGGGGAGTCTATGTCCTTGAGGGCAAGATCAAATATTTCGCTACATCCTCGAAGGAAGGCTGGTGTCTCAAGAGCGCGACCAAATTCTCGGCGCGTGCCCTGATCTCCGCGAGAATCTCCTAAAGCCAACCGTTGTCCCGGTACCAGCGGATCGTCTCATATACGCCGTCATCCAGGGTGTATTCCGTCACGAAGGCTAAGCGTTCACGGGACTTTTGGACATCGGCCACCCAGCTCTGCTGTCTGTAATCGCGGTATTTATTCCGGTTGACGGCGGTCGGCCTGCGGCGGAGGCGCGAAGAAAATTCCGAGACCAGGGCTGTTCCAAAAACGGCGAGCATGGGAACGATGACGCGCCGGGGAGTGGTTCCGAGAGCCTCCGCGGCGGCCTGGCCGATGTCTTCGAAAGACCGGGGGATCGAATCCGCGATGTTCAGTATTTCTCCACTCGCCAGATCGGCGCCGGCGGCCATCTCGAGCGCCCGCGCAAGGTCTTTCACGTAACATAAGCTGAACAATTTTTTTTTGAGTCCCAACGACGGCAAAAGACCGCGTCGCACGTATTTGAAATAATTCAGGAAATCGGCATCCCTGGGGCCATAGACCGCGCCCACCCTGAGAATCGTCAAGGGAAAACGGTCTTTTCGGGCCAGAGCTTCCGCTTCGCCGAGAAGCTTGCTTTTTCCATAAGGCGTCACGGGCTCCGGGGAATCGTTTTCCTTGCGGTCTCGCCCCTCCCAAGAGGGACCTCCCGCGGCGAGGCTGGAGAGATAAATCACCTTCGGCGAAAGGCCTCGCTTGGCCAGCGCGTCGAAAAGACTTGCCGACCCGCGCTGGTTTACATTATAATAATCCTCTGATTTCAGGGCTTTGGTCATTCCCGCGAGATGGAAGACGGCATCCAGGCCGGACGGCAACTCCGGGATGTTGAGAAGATCGCCCTTGAGAAGATGGACGTCGGTTCCCTCGAGGAACCTGATCCGGCTTGGATTCCGGACAAGGGCGAAAATCTCGGCGTCGTGGGCCCGGAGGCGTTCGACGAGATGGCTTCCGATAAAGCCCGTGCCGCCGGTTATCAGGACTTTCATGATAGGCGTTTCATTGTATGAGAATCACGGCGGGCGGTCAAACGAGACCCGTGAGATCCGCGACCGGACAACGGGAATCCACTCCCAAGGAGGGAGTTCATGGATCGTTTTGGCAAGGGTTGCGCTTTCACTCGGGCCGAAGACATCATGACCGTCCCGAAGAACCGGGCTTCGATCAGGTTGAACCCCAGGATAAGATATTGAAGAAGACCCAAGATCCCGACGCGATATCAGGCCGTTTCCACGGATTCCCCCGGCCGTTTTTTAGGACGGTCGCCGGCTTTTGCTTGACGTTGTCTTTCGCCGCAGCCCAAACGACGATCATGCCCCTGGACCAGGTGAAAGCCGGGCAGAGGGGGAAAGGCCGGACGGTCTTCGAAGAGAACAAGATAGAGGAATTCGACGCGGAAATCCTCGGCGTCCTGAAAAACACCAGCCCCAAGAGAAACATCATCATCGCCCGGCTCAAGGGCAAGAACTTGGAAAATACCGGCGTCATCGCCGGCATGAGCGGCAGCCCGGTTTATATCGACGGCAAGCTCATCGGCGCCGTGGCTTTGGGCTTTCCTTATTCCAAAGAAGCCATCGCCGGGATCACGCCCATCGGCGAGATGATGGGCCTGTACGCGGAGAAAACGGCGCCTGGGAAATCCTTGGCATCCGGAATTCCCTTCAGGGCTTCGATGACCCTCGATGAGATATTGGATCTCGGAAAGGATGTCGTTCCCGCCAGGGAAAGCTTTATCGCTCAGGGGCAGGCGCTGGCGCCTCTCAGAGTTCCCCTGGCCTTCTCCGGGTTCTCTCCGCGGGTGATGGATAAGGCCGCTGCTTTCTTTTCCCGGATGGGCTTTTTCCCGGTGAAATCCGGCAGCGGCGCCCAGTCCCTGGCGAATCCCTCGGCGCAGGACTTCATTCTCCGCGAAGGCGATCCCGTTACTCTTCAACTCGTCAGCGGCGATTTGGATTTATCGGCGACGGGAACGGTGACCTATGTCGAGGGAAATAAAATCCTGGCGTTCGGCCATCCTCTTTATAATCTGGGAGCCGTGAATTACGCCATGGCCCGGGCGAAGATCATCACGGTCGTGCCGACGTTGGACAATTCGTTCAAGCTCGCCGAGACGGGAAACACGATCGGGACATTCACCCAGGATCGGGCATCCGGAGCTCTGGGCGAGATCGGCAAAATGCCCAGCCTCGTTCCCCTCAATATCCGAATCTACGATGGGGCCGATAACCTCAGGGAATTCAAGCTGCATATCGTCAACGACCCTCTCCTGACGGCCATCCTGGTCAACATGTCGCTTTTGACGCTGCTCGAAAACGAGGTCCGGGCCGAGGAGGATTTGACGCTCGAGTTCCAGAGCGATATCTATTTGGACAGCGGAGTGAGCGTCCAGAACATCCATTTGGAAGATCTGGCTTCCGGAAATTTCAACGCCCCCGTTCAAGACCTGGCCGGCCTGCTCACGGCGGTCGTGTTTTTTCTAACCAACAACGAATTCAAGGACGTGGGAATCCATCGCATCGACCTGGCCGTCAAAGCCACGGAACAAGCGAAATCGGCGAATTTGGAAAGGGTCTGGCTCGATAAATACGAAGCGGCGCCCGGCGAGACCATCACCGTCAAAGTCTATTACCGGACGTTCCGCGGCGACGTCTACGTTGAGGAGATCCCTTTCACGGCGCCCAACCTGCCGGCGGGGTCGGAGTTCCAACTCATCATGGGAGATGCGGCCTCGATGCAGCGCGTCGAAGCAGGGATGTACCGGACGGGAGGGGTCGTCCCGAGGAATCTGAACCAGCTCGTTCGCCTGCTCAACAATCTGCGCAAGAACAACCGCATCTATGTCAAGATCATCGCCTCCAAACCGGGGCTGTTTCTCCGGGGAGAGGAAATGCCCAACCTGCCGCCGGCCATGAAATCTCTTTTCGCCTCTCCGCGCGCCGCCGCTACGATGCCCATCGAGCTCAGCAGTTCCACCTTGGGCGAGTATCAGATTCCGCTCCGCTATCAATTCAAAGGATCGGCCTCGATTCCTATTAAGATTCGTAAATAGCTTTGTCCCATGTATTCGGTGTCGGGAGTTAAGGCATGAAAAAAATATTTTTCGCCTCGCTGGGTTTCACTTTCGCGGCGCTGACGACCCTTCTTGCCGTCGTTCCCCAGAAATGGACAACCCGGAGCTACGATGAGTTCTTGCGCGGCAGATTCGACGGCATTGCGGTTTCCGCGGACGGCGTTTTGACTCTGGCTCCGCGGGAAGACGTCATCGAGGGCCCCTCGGAAGATTTTTATCTTTCGTTTTACATGACGCCGGAAGGAACGGGATATCTGGGCACGGGCCACGGGGGGAAAATATATAAAATCTCCAAGGACGGGAAAGCCGATCTCTTCGCTCAAACTTCCGAAATGGACGTGACCTGCCTGGCCATGGATAAAAAGGGCGTCCTTTACGCCGGAACGTCTCCCAACGGCAAGATCTATAAGATTACGGCCCAGGGAAAGAGCGAAATCTTTTTCGATCCGAGCGAAAAATATATCTGGCGCCTGCTGTTCACGGAAGACGGCACATTGCTTGCGGCCGTCGGGGAAAGCGGGGGGATTTACGCGATCAATACCCAGGGCGAGGGCCGGCAGGTTTTCAAAGCCGCGGAAAACCACATCCTCTGCGTGAGGTTGGACAAGAACGCGGATATCATCGCCGGCAGCGGCGGGAACGGCCTCGTCTATCGCGTCGCGAAAACGGGGAAAGCTTCGGTCCTCTTCGAATCTCCCTATGAAGAAGTCCGAAGTCTGGTGATCGACCTCGACGGCAACATCTATGCGGCCGCCGGAGGAACGTCGACCAGAGGCCGAAGGGAAGATCCGACCGTTTCTTCTTCGGGCCGCGAAGCGGAAGTGATGATCTCCGTCTCGGCCGCGCCGACGCCCGCGCCGGCGGTTCAGGCCGGGCCGCCTGCGGCGAAATTGTTCGGCGCGGCCGCGGCTCCCGCGAGGGAACCGGGAGCGCTCTTCAAGATCGCTCCGGACGGCGTGGCGAAAAGACTCTGGTCGTCCGCGGATGAAATGATCTACAGCCTCTTCTGGAACGAGTCCGAGAAAACGGTCGTTTTCGGCACCGGCCCGAAAGGCCGCCTCTATGCCCTGAATAAGGAAGACAAGGCGACCCTGATCCTCCAAAAGAGCTCTGAGCAGATCTACGAACTTCTTCCTCTCGGCGTGAGAACGTATCTTCTTTCCAATAATCCCTGCCAGCTCAGCGTCCTCTCTCCCGAGCGGCGCTTATCCGGCGAATTCGTCGGACCCGTTTTGGACGCGAGGATCATCTCCACTTGGGGCAGAATCAGCTGGGACGCGGAACTCCCGCAGGGAGCCGTCCTCCAGTTCCAAACGCGAAGCGGCAATTCCTATGAACCGGGCGCAAGCTGGAGCGACTGGTCTCCCCCTTATCAGAAAAAGGATGGAGAACAGGTCTTGAGTCCGAAAGCCCGATACCTCCAATTCAAGGTCCTGTTCAAGGCCCAATCGGGAAAGGCCCTGCCGGCGCTGTCGAAAATGGGCATTTTCTATCTTCAGGCCAATATCGCTCCTTCCATCACCCGGCTCGACATCCTCCCGCCCAACGAGGTTTATTTGAAGGCGCCCATGGATCAGGAAGAGATCATCTGGGGTTTGGAAAAACGGAACCCGGAGCCGGCCGTGAAAAAAGACGACGGGCTGAAGATGATGATGAACCGAAAAGTGGAGCGCAAAGGCTACCAGACGATCATGTGGGACGCCGAAGACGAGAACGGCGATGCGCTGACCTATACCATCTCGCTGCGGCAGGAAGGGGAGAAGGACTGGCGCGTGATCGAGGACGATTGGAAAGACAATCTCCTGACGTTCAATACCTTGAATTTTCCGGACGGGATCTATTTCGTGAAAGTGACCGTCTCCGACCTTTCTTCCAATCCTCCCGATCTTGCCAAAAGGTCCGAGAGGATCAGCCCGGCGCTGGCCATCGATAACACGCCGCCCGTGATCCGGAACATCCAAGCCGTCCGGCAGGGAGATCAGCTCGACGTGAGCTTTCTGGCCGAGGACGCGTTCTCAACCGTCAAGGAAGTGAAATATCTGGTCCGGCCCGATGAATGGCATATCGTGTTCCCGGAAGACGGCATCTGCGATGCAAGACAGGAGAGCTTCAAATTCAAGGTCCAACTTCCCCCCGGGTCGGACCGCATGATCACGATCATCGTCAAGGACGCCTGTAACAACACGGCCACCATCAAGCAAAGCTTCTGACGGCCCGCTTTCCAAAAAAATCCCTCTTTTCCCTTCTTGCATTAAAGGGGAGAGAGGTATTTGATCCTTTTCTTTAAACGCGCTCCAAATAGGAGTCGTCGCGCGTGTCGATCTTCAGGACGTCCCCTTCCTTGACGAACGGCGGGACCATGACCGTCAGGCCGTTTTCGAGGGTGGCGGGTTTATAGGAAGCGGAGGCCGTAGCTCCTTTCATGAAGGGTTCGGTATGCGCGACCTTGAGCTGGATGGTGATCGGCGGCACGACGTTCACCGGTTTGCCTTCGAAGGATTCGATGGAAAAGACGACGTTCGGGACGAGGTATTTCACGGTGTCGCCGATGACCTCGACCGAAAGCGTGACCTGGTCGAAGGTCGTCTGGTTCATGAAGAAATAATCGTCGCCGTTCTGGTACAGAAATTCCATGGGGGTCTCATCCATGAACGCCTGCTCGACCCGCTCCTCCGAGCGGAAGCGGTAATCCGTGACCGTGTTGTCCTTCAGGCTGCGAAGTTTTGTTTGGACCATGGCCTTCCACCGGCCCGGAGTGATGAGCTGCATCTCCACGACGCGCCAAAGCTGGCCGTCCTCCCTTTTTATGATCATGCCTTTGCGAAGTCTCGTTGCGTCAAGCATAAAAAATCCTCCCCACGACTATTCCCGTCTGACGCCTTTGTCGATGTGAACGATGAACGGCTGCCCGCCCGCCTTTTCGATGGCCGCGGCGACTTTTTCCGGGGCGTCCGGAGCGTAAGCGAACATGCAGCCTCCGCCGCCGGAGCCGTTTATTTTAGCCCCGAATGCGCCGGCGTCAAGCGCGCTAGCGATCATCCGTTCGATTTTATCCGTCGAGATTCGGAGATGGTCTCGAAGGACCGCGTGCTGAGCGTCGAGAAGCCGCCCGAATTTCCGATGGTCGAACGGCTTGGCCTGGAACAGGGCGGCGCCTTCCTTCGTCAGATCCCGGGTCATGAGAGTTCCCTTGAGAAGGCGCTGATGGTCCACAGGAAGCCGGTCGATCTCGGCGAGGACGTCGGCGGTCAGCGGGCTTTTCAAATGAAAGCCGGGGATCTTTCGGGCGACAAGGGCCGCGCCCTCGAGGACGTGGCTCTTGATGAAACCCAGCGTGCCGGTCGTGTCTTTCTTCTGAAGCGAATTGGCCAAGACGAACGTTCCCAGGGGGTTTTCGAGCTGATCGAGTTTCATGGGGACGTCGAATCGGATCCAGACGATCCCCCCCAAGGCCGAGGCATAGTGGTCCATTTTGCCGCCCGGCTCCTTGAACTCGGCGACTTCGGTCAAGAAGCCGAGTTCGGCCAGTTCGCGGGGATCGTTCGCGCGCGCGTCCCCCGCGGCTTCGAGCAGGAATTTATTCCAGGCCACGACCATGGCCGAGGAGCTCGACGTTCCCGCGTTGATGGGGATCGTGCCGCGGACCTCGCAATCCCAGCCGGTCATCGGCAGGCCGGCCCGCCGGTGGATATTGACCGCGCTTTTGAGATAGTCCCTCTTTTTCTCGTAGGGGATCTCGCGCGCGAACGAAAACGTTTCCTTTTCGCCGATGTCCGGAAGGTCGATGGCGAAGATTTTATCGTTTCTCCGGTTCCCGCTGAAAGCGATGCGCAGATCGACGGCGCCGGCGATGATGGCCAGTCCGAAGTAGTCCTGATGCTCGCCGAAAAGGCACATGCGGCCCGGCGACGAGACGCGAAGCTCGACGTTTTTCATAACCCCTTTTGTAACCGATGCGCGGGTTTCTGTCAACGGATATGTGCGGATACTCTTGGAAGAAAACCCTTGGTGGGGTTTCCCTCCAACGGGAGCTTCGCTCCCTGCCACTCTTCCCTGGAGCATCTCGTGAACGCATTTTTACGTTCAGACCCTATGTATTAAATAGGTGCCCTCGATCGGCGTCACCCGTTCTCCCTTCCTCCCATGATCCATTTCGATACCTCGTTTTAGAAACTGTACTACTGTTAGGGCTCATTTGATTTTCCCCGGCGATTTGACTATAAAGGACGTTCCATGGAATTTCGGCGGGATAAAATCGTGAACAGCCCGAGAATACGGGGAGGATGCCATGAACAATCGCGCGGTCCTTTGGACCGTCATCATCATCATCGCCGCCTCAGCGCTGATGATGGTGGCGCTCGTGTCCTGCGGCGGAGGAGTTCCCATGGCCGATAAAATTCTCGTCAATGGAAAGATCTGGACGGTGGACCCGGGCCGGCCGTGGGCCGAAGCCGTGGCCGTCCGTGATCACAAGATCCTCGCGGTCGGAACGACGTTCGACATCAGGAAGACGGCCGGCCGGACGACGGAGATCATCGACCTCAAGAACGCGTTCGTCCTGCCCGGCTTCATCGACAGCCACGTCCATTTCATCAACGGCGGCCGGTCCCTGACGAGCGTTCAACTCCGTGAAGCGAGATCCAAGGAGGAATTCGTCCAGCGCATCGCCGCGAAAGCCAGGGATCTGCCCAAGGGCGAGTGGATCCTGAACGGCGAATGGGATCACACCCAGTTCGACCCCGTCGAACTGCCCCGCCGGGAATGGATCGACGCCGTCACGCCGGACCACCCGGTCTGCGTCAACCGTCTCGACGGCCACATGATCCTGGCGAACAGCCTGGCCCTGAAGCTCGGCGGCGTCACCAAGAACACGCCCGTTCCAGCGGGCGGTGAAATCGTCAAGGACTCGGCGACCGGGGAGCCGACGGGCATCCTGAAAGACGCGGCCATGGACCTCGTCTTTCGCCGCATGCCGGACCCGACCCCGGCTCAAACCATGAGAGCCGCGGAGGCCGCGATGGCTTATGCCGCGGAAAGAGGGGTCACCTCGGTCCACGACGTATCCGGCGAAGCGGGCTTCGACGTCTACCAGGAGCTTCTGAAAAATCGGAAGCTGACGACACGGATCTCGTTCTACGTTCCCGTCACCGAGGTCGATCTCGTCCTGCGCATGAAACTCCGGACGTCGTTCGGAAACGATATGCTCGCGTTCGCCGGGCTGAAAGGGTTCTCCGACGGCTCTCTCGGCTCCGCGACCGCCTATTTCTTCGAGCCTTACGCCGACGACCCCAAGGCCAGGGGACTTCTCAACGAGCAGATGTTCCCGGAAGGCCTTATGGAAAAACGGGTTCTGGCCGCCGACAGAGGCGGGCTGCAAATCGCGATCCACGCCATCGGCGATCGGGCCAATGCCATCGTCCTGGATATTTTCGAAAAAGCGGAGAGGGAGAACGGCGATCGCGACCGGCGCTTCCGGATCGAGCACGCCCAGCATCTCAGGCCCGCGGACATCGTCCGGTTCGGCAAACTCAAGGTCATCGCCTCGGTCCAGCCCTATCATCTGATCGACGACGGGCGCTGGGCGGAGAAAAAAATCGGCCCCGAGCGGGCCAAGACCACGTATCCCTTCAAATCGCTCCTGGACAACGGCGTGACGCTCGTCTGCGGTTCGGATTGGCCGGTCGCGCCGATGGACCCGATCATGGGTCTTTACGCCGCGGTCACGCGGCGGACTTTGGACGAGAAGAATCCCGGCGGCTGGATCCCCGAACAGAAGATCACGCTGGGAGAGGCGATCAAGGGGTTCACGATCAACGGCGCTTTCGCCCAATTCGCGGAAAAGATCAAAGGATCGATCGAGCCCGGCAAGCTCGCCGACTTCGTCGTCCTCGATCGGAATCTCTTCGCCGTCAAACCTGAAGAGATCCGCGACGCCCGGGTCGTCATGACGATCGTCAACGGGGAAATTGTCTACGGCCGGCGAATCTGATATCATCGGCTCCTTCAAAAATAACGTCGATATGCGAGCGCGATGACCGTCGAAGAAATCCTGAAAGATTCGGGGCCGGCGCAAAGCGAGCTAATCGCCATCCTGCACAGGCTCCAGGCCGAATTCGGCCATATCCCGCCCGAATCGGTGCGAGCCGTCGCCCGGCATCTCCGCATCTCGCCGAGCGAGGTCTACGGCGTTCTGACGTTTTATAAAGCGTTCACTCTCGAGCCCAAGGGTCGGACCATCGTGACGGTCTGCCTGGGCACGGCCTGCCACGTGCGGGGAGGCCCCGCGATCGTCGAAGAGCTCGAACGGAGGCTCGGCGTCAAGGCCGGCCGAACCTCGCCCGACGGGGAATTCTCTCTTGAAACGGTCAACGGTCTCGGTTGCTTCGCGATCTGGCCGGTTGTGGTCGTCAACGGGAATTATCATTCCAACGTCACCTTGAAAAAAATCGACGCCATTTTGGCGACCTGCCGGGGCTCCGGAAAGAAGCCATGAGAAAGCTGGCGCATCCCGATCACCTGGCCGCGTTGAGGAGGCAGGTCCTCGAGAACCGGCCCGTCCACTCGAAAACCGTCGTCGTCACAGCCGGAACGTGCGGCCAGGCGAGCGGCGCGCTCCCCGTCCTGGACGCTTTGAGGCGGGAGATCGCCCAAAAGGGACTCTCGGACAGCGTCGGCGTCGTGGTCACCGGCTGTCACGGCTTCTGCGAGATGGAGCCGAGCCTCATCATTTATCCCGAGGGTATTTTTTATAAAAAGCTCGAGCCCGGCGACATCCCGGCCATCGTCGCGGAAACCATCATCAAGAACAAGGTCATTCCCTCACTGACGTATGAAGACGCAGCCACCGGCAAGAGATACTCTCGCCAGAAAGACATCCCTTTTTATCATAAGCAAACGCGGCTTCTAACCGAGCCCCATTTCCACATCGATCCCGATCATATCGAGGATTACATCGCCCTCGGCGGCTACCAGGCCCTGGCCAAGGCCCTTTTCGATATGACGTCGGAGAGCGTGATCGCCGAAATCAAAGCGTCCGGGTTGAGGGGGAGAGGAGGCGCCGGCTACCCGACCGGGAAAAAATGGGAGATATGCCGGGAGGCGCACGGCCATCCGAAATATGTCATCTGCAACGCGGACGAAGGCGACCCGGGCGCCTACATGAATCGGAGCCTGCTCGAGGGCAATCCTCATAGCGTCATCGAGGGAATGATCATCGGCGCCTACGCCATCGGCGCTCCCGAGGGCTTCATCTTCGTCCGCATGGAATATTCCGTGGCCGTGCGGCACGTGAACCGCGCCCTGGAGCAGGCGCGCAAGATCGGCCTGCTCGGACCGACGATCCTCGGCTCGGAATTTCATTTTGATATCCACATCGTCCGAGGCGCCGGGGCGTTCGTCTCCGGCGAAGAGACTTCGCTCATGGCCTCGATCGAAGGGAAGCGGGCGTTTCCGAGGCAGCGCCCCCCTTTTCCGGCCCAGGAAGGATTGTGGGGAAAGCCGACCAACATCAATAACGTGGAGACCTGGGCGAACGTGCCGCTGATCATCGACAAAGGCGCCATGGAATTCGCCGGGATCGGGACGGAAAAGAGCAAAGGGACGAAGATCTTCTCTCTCGTCGGGAAAATCAACAATACGGGCCTCGTGGAAGTTCCCATGGGCCTTACCCTGCGAGAGATCGTCCACGATATCGGCGGCGGCGTTAAAAACAAGAAGAAACTGAAGGCCGTTCAAGCCGGAGGGCCTTCGGGCGGCTGCATCCCCGCGGACAAGATCGGTCTTCAGATCGATTACGATTCGCTCCTTCAGGCCGGCGCGATCATGGGATCGGGCGGCCTGATCGTCATGGACGAGGATACGTGCATGGTGGATGTGGCCCGTTATTTTTTGAACTTCACCCAGGAGGAATCCTGCGGGAAATGCGTCCCGTGCCGCGTCGGGACCCAGCAGATGTGCGAGATCCTGACCCGTATCACGCAAGGAAAGGGCGCGGATGGCGACCTGGAACGGCTGGAAGAGCTGGCGGTTACCGTTAAAACAGGGTCGCTCTGCGGACTGGGGCAGACGGCCCCGAATCCCGTCTCGACTACGCTCCGCTACTTCCGTGATGAATACAGAGCCCATATCGAGGACCGCTGCTGCCCGGCCCTCGTCTGCAAAGACTTGATTGCGTTTTATGTCGAGCCCGATAAATGCACGGGCTGTCTCCTTTGCCGAGAGAGTTGTCCGGTAAAGGCCATCCGCGGCGAACGGAAAAAGGTCCATGTCATCGACCAGGCCGCCTGCGTAAAATGCGGCGCCTGTTTCGATATCTGCCCCGCGAAAGTGCGGGCCGTCTCCCGGTTGACGGGCGGGGACAGGCGGAAGATCGCATCATGAAGATCACCATCGATAAGAAGACGATCGAAGTCGACGGGCGGATAACCGTCCTCGAAACCGCCCGGGAACATGGGATCTATATCCCGTCCCTCTGCGATCATCCCCGCCTCGAGCCTTTTGCGGCCTGCCGACTCTGCCTGGTCGAGATCAAGGGCCGGAAAGGTTACAGCCCCGCCTGCAGCACTTATGCCGAAGACGGCCTGGACATCACGACCCAAAAGCCGGAACTCCAAAAGCTGAGACGAAACATCCTTGAGTTCATCCTTTCCGAACATCCCAGCGCCTGCCTGATCTGCAGCGAGAAAAACACGTACGATGAGTGCAAATCCACGATCCGGAAGGTCGGGGAGACGACGGGCTGCATCTTGTGCTGGAAGAGCGGCCGCTGCGATCTGCAGAAGGTCGTGGAATATCTGCGGCTGGAGAAGGTCGAATTCCCCGCCGTCTATCGAAACTCCGATGTCCGCAAGGATGACCCGTTCATCGATCGGGATTACAACCTTTGCATTCTCTGCGGACGCTGCGTCCGGATCTGCCATGAGGTCCGCGGCGTATCGGCGCTGTCCTTCATCCGGCGCGGGCCTTGGACGGCGATCGGGACGGAGCTCGACGGCCGGCTTTTCGAAACGGATTGCCAGTTCTGCGGCGCCTGCGTGGACGTCTGTCCGACGGGAGCGCTGGCCGAACGGGCCGTCCGCTACGACGCGGCTCCCGACGCGAAAAAAGACGCGGTCTGCGCCATGTGCGGCCAGGGATGCCGGTTGACCATCGAGCTCCGGGAAGGAAGAATCCGGCGCTCGGTTCCAGCGGATGACGGCGCCGTGAACAGGGGTCAGGCGTGCGTCAAAGGCCGGTTTCTCGTCCGCGACGCGGTGTCTCACCCGCGAAGGATCCTTCGGCCTCTCGTGCGGAAGAACGGCGGACTCGAAGAGACGTCCTGGGACGATGCGTTGAGCCGGGCCGCGGCCGGGCTGTCCCGGTTCAAGGGCGAGGACATCGCCCTCTTTGGATCGGCCCAGCATTCCTGCGAAGACGCGTATCTTTTCCGAAAATTCGGCCGGGAGGGATTGACGTCGGAACATATCGCCGGGCCTGAAGATTTTTCGGCTGCGGCCAGGCTCGCGCGCTTCGAGAGATCGAACGGTCTCGCGGCGGCGCTGAATTTCCGGATCGCCGATATCGGCAAGGCGCGAACGATCGTCGTCTTCGGCGAAGACCTTCCCGCGGAGCATCCCCTGATCTGGCTCGAGGTCTTCCGGGCGCTGCGCCGCGGAGCCAAGATGATCCTGGCCGGTTCCAAGGAATTGTGTTTCCATCGCTGCGCTTCGGGCTGGCTGCGGCTCGGACCGGAAAAAGGAGGCGTCCTTCTGACGGCCCTATCCAAAATGCTTCTTGAAAGCCATGACGCCGGCGGCGCGGTCAAGGCTGACGGCTTCGCCGAATTCCAAAAGCGATTGGAGGATTTCGATCTGCCCGAAGCTCTGGCCCGAATGGGAATCGCCGAAGAAAAACTGAACCGGCTGGCCCTGATCCTGGAAAAGCGAAAACCCGCCGCGCTTCTTTTCGGCGCGAATTTCTGTGAAGGGCCTTACGGAGAGACGAACCTCGAGGCCATGGAAAACCTGGCCTTTCTGATAGAGGGGAGGCTTTTTCCCTTGGCCGCCGACGCCAATACCCGCGGGGCCCTGGCGATCTCCCAAGCTTATGAAACGAACAAAGAAGATCCCGATCGGGTTCTGTCTTTGATCCGCCGAGGTGTCTTCAAAGCGCTATATCTCGCCGGGTCGGCGCCGAAACTGGAAAGAGGAAAGGCCGAGTTCGTGATCGTCCAAAGCCCATACGCGACCGAGAATCTCGATATCGCCGATGTCGTTCTTCCTCAAACGACGTTTGCGGAATCCGACGGCGCGTTTGTGAATACGGAAGGCCGGGCGCAAGCGAGCCCGCGGGCGATCGAGCCCGCGGGGGAGTCCAGGCCCGGATGGCGCATCGTCCGCGATCTTGCTCAAAAAATGGGTTTGTCCGGCTTTGCTTTCGCGAATGTGACCGCCGTATTCGAGGCGATGGCCAAATCCGTTCCGGGCTTTCACGGAATGAAGGCCGGAGGCCTGGGCCGGGAGACGTTCCTCCAAGAACAGGCCCGGAACGGAAAAAAGTTCATCTCGACCGGGCCGCCCCAAGCGTCGGACGGCTCCTCCGCTTCTCCGTTCGACAGCAGCTCCGATATCTATGAAGGATTAGACATGGCCCAAGACCATCAAAGCTTGAATCTCATCAGGAAACGGAAATTCTGATGGCTAGGATCCTGGACCGCCGCCTCGTCCCCAACCTTCATCTTCTCGAAGTCCACGCCCCCGAATTGGCGAGAAAATGCCGGCCCGGGCAATTCGTCATTATCATGCCCGACGAGAAAGGAGAACGGATCCCCCTCTCCATCGCCGACTGGGACGAGAGGGAAATGACCGAAAAGAAGAGCGATCTGCCGCCCGATCTCCGGGAGAGGCTCAAAGCGGAGTTCGAAAAGGACTGGCGCAAAGAACTGCACAAAGCTCTTCCCGTCAAAGAGCGGATGAAGATTCCGCGCCGGATGATGCCGGAGCGGGAGTCCAGAATCCGAAACCGCGATTTCAAGGAAGTCAACCTTGGTCTCGAGGTCGAAGAGGCCCTCGCCGAAGCAGGGGTTTATGCGGGCGGAAATATCATCCGGGGCGGATCGACGGTCATTTTGGCCATGGGTGACGGCCGGACCGCGGCCGCGGAAATCGACAAATATTTAAGAAAGAAGAAGCGCCCGGCATGAGACAAAGCGACCTGTTTCCGGGAACCGCGGGCCATATCGGAACCGACGAATCCGGAAAAGGCGATTATTTCGGCCCGCTCGTCATCGCCGGTTTTTTTCTTCCGGACGGCCAGGCGCACGTCCTCAAGGAACTCGGAGTCAAGGACAGCAAAAAACTCTCGGATAACCGCTGCCGGGAAATCGCGGAGACATTGACGGCCGGCTATCCGCACGCGATCGTCGCCATCGGTCCCGAAAAATACAACGAGCTCTACGCCAAGATCCGCAACCTGAACAAAATGCTGGCTTGGGGACACGCGCGCGTCATCGAGAATATCCTGGCCGATGTGCCATGCGCCACGGCCGTCACCGACCAGTTCGGCGACGAGAGATTCGTCCTGAACGCTCTGATGAAGCATGGGAAAAATATCGAGCTCATCCAGCGGACCAAGGGGGAGTCCGATCCGGCGGTGGCGGCGGCTTCCATCCTGGCCCGGGCGGAATTCTTGAAGCGGCTTCATCTTTTGGGACGAGAATGGAGCCAGATCCTGCCTAAAGGGGCCGGGCCGCAGGTCGAAACGGCCGCCGTCGCCCTCATCCGCAAGTACGGCGCTGGCGTCCTGGATAAAACCGTAAAGAAGCATTTTAAAATCACGGAAAGAGTGCTCAAGGCGGTTTAAAGACATGATCATCCTTCTGAAGATCGTCACCATCATCCTGGTCCTTCTTTTTCTCATCCGGATGAAATGGGACCTCGGCCTGTCGCTGTTCATCGATTCCGCCATGACGGCGATCCTGTTCAAGATGAACATCACGGATTTCGCGAAAAACGTCGGAAGCGCGCTCATCTCCGGCGAAACCCTGAGCCTCGTCGCCATCGTGATCCTCGTCCTCTATTTGGGAAATTTCCTCCAGGTCGGCGGCCATTTCCGGAGAATGGTGGAAGCCCTCAAAAACCTCGTTCGTGACCCGCGGCTGATTTTGGCCATCCCGTCCGCGTTCATCGGGCTTCTTCCCATGACGGCGGGGGCCATGATGGGCGCGCCGATCGTCGAGGAGGCGGCCCGGCGATGGAACCTGACGGCGCCATGGAAGACGTTTTTCAATTATTGGTTCCGGCATATCTGGGAATATAGCTGGCCGCTTTATATCAATTTGATCTTGGCGGCGGCCATCGTCCAGGCGCCGCTCAAGAAGATCTGCTACACGCAGTTCCCTTTCACGATTCTGGCCGCGGCTGCGGGGCTGGTCGTTCTCTTCAAGAATGTCCCGTTTCTTCCACCGGAACAATACGCCGCGAAGACATTCATGGACGTCGTCAGAGTCTTCTGGAGCATCTGGCCGATCTTCCTGACGATCATCTTGAATTTCGTCTTCCGATTGAACCTGCTCGTCGCTCTGGGAATAGCGAGTATCCTGACCCAGGTGTTTTCCAGAATGAGGCTCAAGGACCGTTGGGAGCTCGTCCTGGGAAGTCTTTCGCCTAAGATCATCCTGCTCACCGCCGCGGTCATGGTCTTCAAACAGATCCTGGAAGCGTCGGGGGCCCTGGATTCGGTCGTTCGCGTGTTTCCGCCTCACGGCGCTACGGCTTACATCCTGCTTTTCGCGGCGCCGTTTTTCGTCGGACTGCTGACCGGCGTCAACCAGGCCTTCGTGGCCATCTCGTTCCCTCTCCTCCTGCCGATCATCGGCAAGGGACAGCCGGACATGATCCTCCTTCTCTTCGCCTATGTCAGCGGATTTTGCGGCATTTTGCTGTCCCCCGCCCATCTCTGCCTGGCCCTGACGGCGGATTATTTCAAGGCCGAGCTGCGCGCGGTCTACAAGATCTTGATCTGGCCCGTGAGCGTCGTCTTCTCGGCTGCGTTCCTGGCCTTATTGATATTCAGGATTTTATAACCATGAACAAAACACAAAAGCTCTACTTTGACGATGCCTACCTGGTGGAATTCGAAGCCGCCGTCGTCGCCAGGCTCGTTGATCAGGGCCAACCGGCGGTCGTCCTCGACCGGACCTGCTTTTATCCGGAGTCCGGCGGCCAGCCCTGGGACAAAGGAACGCTCGATGGGGTCGAGGTCTTGAATGTCGTCGAGGATGGAGAGATGATCGTCCATGTTTTGGCTAAGGACCTCCCATCCGACCGCGTGAAGGGGAAGATCGACTGGGCGGCGCGGTTCGATCACATGCAGCAGCATTCCGGCCAGCATATCCTGTCCCAGGCTTTTTTCGAGTCGTTGAAGGGCGAGACGCGATCTTTCCATCTCGGCGCCGACGTTTCGACTTTGGAGATCGCCCTGGCCATGGCCGCCGATGGAGATATTGAGCGCGTCGAGCGCCGGGCGAACGCCATCGTCTTCGAAAACCGGGAGATCAAGACCTATTTCGTCCCGGAAGAGCGGATTGGGGAAATCCCCTTGCGCCGGCCGCCCAAGGTGACGGGGCTGATCCGTGTCGTCGAGGCGGACGCCTTCGATTACTCGGCCTGCGGCGGGACGCATTGCCGGAGGACGGGGGAGATCGGCCTGATCAAGATCGTGAAGTCGGAGCGCATCCGGGGGAATCTGCGCTTCGAGTTCGTCTGCGGCGGCCGCGCTCTCCGGGATTACGCTCTTAAGAACCGGATCGTCCGGCAGCTTATCGGCCAGTTCAACGTGAAGGAGGCCGATATCGCCGTCTCGGTCGGCAGGCGCGCGGAGGAATTGAAGACGGCGAAAAAACGGCTCCGCAGAAGCGAAGAAGCGCTCTCCGTCTTCGAAGCCCGGGGGTTCATGGACAAGGCCGAAGGGAAGATCATCCGGGAGATCTTCGGCGACAAATCGCCGGAGGGGGCGCGATTTCTGGCGCTCAACATTATCCGGCAAGGCGAATACGTCGTTTTGTTCGGCGCGAAGTCGGAAACCCGGAGCCATTTGATCCTGGCCTGTTCCGAAACCCTGACGCTCGATATGCGCCGGCTGACGCCGGTCGTCGCTCCCCTCATGAACGGGCGGGGCGGCGGAGGCCCGACCCTCGTCGAGATCGCGGGCGACCTTGCCGCGGATCTGCGCGGCGTCATCGCCGCGGCCGAGGATTTCGTCAGGAAAAACCCGGCCTAGCCGCCGCCTTTTTTTTCATTCGTCAGGGCCGCGAGAAACGCGGTGAATAAGGAAGCCATGTCCCGGAGGTTCGGTGGATGAAGAGAAAAAAATATTTTATCGCTTTGGCCGTCACGATCCTGAATCTCGCGGTCTTCGCCCAGGAATTACGGCACGACGTCTCCGTCGTCAACATCGAGGTTCCCGTCCGGGTTTTCAAGGGCGAGGCGTTCGCCGGGAAGACCAAAACGAAGATCGCCGACGAACTCCGGGGGAAACTGCGAAAGGATATTGAAGTGAAGAATTTCTCCGACAGCGGACGGGACCCCGGGCTTTGCCCGGGGGTCCATTTCCGCCGTACTCGCCCGTGGATATAAGCCACGGGCGAGTGGCGAGCCGAAGGCTCGTCCCTTGATTCATTCGTAGCGGAGAGAAATGATGGGGTCGACCTTGGCGGCTTTTTGGGCGGGAAAGATGCCGAAGAAAAGGCCGACCGAGATCGAGACGAATAATCCCAGGAACACGGACCAGGGCGTGACGGCGGCCGGCAGCGGGGTGGCTGCCCGGACGAGAAAAGCCACCGCGAATCCGATCAGCGTTCCGAGCAGGCCGCCCATCCCCGTCAAGACCATCGCTTCGATCAAGAACTGTTTCAGGATATCGGCTGAGCGGGCGCCGAGCGCCTTGCGGATGCCGATCTCGCACGTTCGTTCTTTGGCCGAGACGAGCATGATATTCATGACGCCGATGCCTCCGACGAGGAGTCCGATCGACGAGATGACGATCATGACCAGGTACGCCGCGCCCGTGATCTGATTGTAGAGATCGAGCATGGTCTCCTGGGTGAAGATGGAGAAATCATCGGGTTTTCCATAAGGGACCTTCCGCCGGACGCGAAGCACGTTGCGGATCTGCTCGAGAGACTCCAGGATCGTGCCTGGCGTCTTTGGGACGGCGCCGATCTCCAGGCTGGTTTTATCGTAGTCGAAATATTTCATGAACGTGGTGATCGGAAGCGCGACCAAGTTGTCGCGGCTCTGGCCGAAGATCTGGCCGCGCTTGTTGAGAACGCCGATGATGGTGAATTTTTCGGGGCCGACCCGGATCTCCTTGCCGACGGCGCTCGTATGGGGGAAGAGGGTTTCGGCCGTTTCGAACCCGAGCATGGCCACGCGGCTGGAATGCGTGACTTCGGATTCCGTCAGGAACCGACCCTCTTTGGGCAGATAAAGGTTATAAACCGTGGTGAATTTGTCGTTCACGCCGAGGATGAGGGTGTTTTCGCTCTTGATATTCTGATATTTGACCGGAATTTCCTCGAACACGTTGGTGTGCAGGTTGGCCGTGACGGCTTTGATCAAAGGGGCTCCCTGCTCGATGGCTTTGGCGTCCTCGTAGGTCAGGTCCTTCCGCTGGCGCTCTGCCTCGGTCAGCTGCCCCATCTGCACGGGGTTATTCTTGTAGACGATGATCAAATCCGATCCCGCCGATTCGAGCTCCTTGATGAAGGATTTGTTCAGCCCCTCGATGATCGAGACCATGCCGATGACGGTCATGACGCCGATCATGATCCCGAGGAGCGTCAGGAACGAGCGGAGCTTGTGTGTTCTCAGTGAGTCGAAGGCCATGGCGAAGATTTCCCGGAAAATGCCGTGCCGGACCGTCATTGTTCCGCCCTCAACGACGCGATGGGATCGAGTTTGGCCGCCTTGTTGGCGGGGTAGATGCCGAAAAACAGGCCGATCGACGTGGACATAACGATGGCCAGGAGCACGGAATAGGGATCGACCGTCGAAGGAAACGATGTTGCCGCCGAGATGGCCTTCGCCACCAGCAGGCCGAGGACGATGCCGATAAGGCCGCCGATGGCGCTGATCATCGACGATTCGATCAGGAACTGGAAGAGAATGTCGTTGCGGCGGGCGCCGACGGCCCTCCGGATTCCGATCTCCTTGGTCCGCTCGGTGACCGAGACGAGCATGATGTTCATGACGACGATGCCGCCGACGAGGAGGGCGATCGAAGCGATCCCGATCATGGCGAAATAGATCCCCGACGTCGCGGTCTTATAGAACTGGATGAACGTCTCCGATGTCCGGAAGGAAAAATCGTCGGGTTTGGTAAACGTCAATTTCCGCTCGGACCGCAGGATCGTCCGGACCTCTTCCTGGGCCGCGATCATCTGCTCCTGCGAGGACGTGTGGATGTTGATATCGATGTTGCGGCGGGTGCCGTAGATCTTCTCAAACGTCGTGATGGGGATGCGGACGTAATTATCCTGGCTATAGCCCAGGATCTTGCCTTTTTCCTTGCCGATCCCGATGACGAGGAAGCTCTGCGTCCCAACTTTGACCCATCGGCCGAGAGGATCGATATAGGGGAAGAGATTTTTGGCGATATCGGCCCCGATGACGCAGACGTTGCGGGAATGGTCTTCGTCGTCTTTTTGGAGGTGCCGCCCCCGGTCCAGCTCGAGCACGGACCCGATCATATGGTCCAGATAGGTGACGCCCCGGATCTCGCTGTTCTTTACCTGGGCGCTGCCGAATTTGGATGTCCGGCTCGTGCTGGTGCTGGCGCCGATCAGATCGCAGGTTTTGCATTTCTCGCGGAGAAGGAACATCTCATCGAGGGTGATGTCCTTCCGCTTCAGCTGCTCCTTGAATTCCTTGAGCGACATCCCGATCATTCCGAACTTGGAGACCGAAAAATCGTTGGCCCCGTAGAACGACATCTTCGTATAGACATAATTGTTCAAGCCCTGGATGACGGATACCACGGCGATGATGGTCAGAACGCCGATGATGATGCCCAGTAGGGTCAGAAACGTCCGAAGCTTGCTGGACCAGAGAGACCCCATGGCCATGCCGAACGATTCGCCGAGATTGATTTTCGCCATTGAACGAGCTCAATATTTTACATGAAATCATACGAAAATGCGAAGAAATGGTTTCGCCGCCAGTGCCGGTTTGCGGCAAGACCCCATTTAGTAAATAGAGTCTGACCGCATAATTGCGTTCACGAAATGCTCCAGGGAAGGGTGGCAGGGAGCGAAGCTCCCGTTGGAGGGAAACCCTAAAAAGGGTTTCCCTCCAAGAGTGCCCGGCGTCACCCGTTCTCCCCTGCCGCCGTGACTCATATCGATACCTCGTCTTGAAAACTGGACTGCGATCAGTGGTCTTGTCGCTTGACTTTGGAAAGACAAGACGACACAATGGGAAAAAGATGAAAAGCGTCGCGCGCGTCGCGGAATCCGGGACAAACGTCGCCCGGCTTCGGGTCGACGCGTCATGAGGAGACGACCATGAAACGATTAGCCGGCCTCGTCCTCGTCCTCGCCCTGTTTTTGACGGCGGTCAATGCCTATTCCCAGGTCGGGATTTATATGGGCGGTTTCGCCGGGTACTCAGCCCAGAAGCCGAGTTTCGACAACGCGACGTTCACCACGAACACAACGTTTCTCTACGGCCTGCACGGGGGGATCCGGTTCCTGATGCTGGCGCTCGAGGTGAGCTATTTCAAGGCGATCCACAACCTCACTTTGAGCGATTTCCTAGTTTTAAACTGGAACGGCAAAATCAACGACTACAGCTACATCGGCCTCGATCTCAAATATATTTTTTCGTTGGTGTTTCTCCATCCCTATCTGACAGTCGGCTACGGATACTATACCGCCAATATCGAACAGATCGACAAAGATAAAGAGGGCGGCTATAATTTCGGCGCCGGGCTTGAGATCTCGTTCAGCAAAAAGATTTCGCTGATCGCCGAAGGCCGATACCACCACGTCACCGTGGACATCCAGCACATCCAACTCGGCTTGGGCAATTTCACGCTCACCGGGGGGCTCAACATTTATTTTTGATGGACATCCGCCTCAATAAATATCTGGCTCAACGAGGGATCGCTTCGCGTCGGGAAGCCGACCGGATGATCCAGGACGGCCGGATCTCGGTCAACGGCCGGATCGTCGAGGACCTCGGCCACAAGATCGATGCGGCGAGCGATCGGGTGGCCGTCGACGGCAGAAAAATCAAACAGGGACGGGATCTCGTTTATATGGCCCTCAACAAGCCAGCCGGGTTTCTGGTGACGCTCAGCGATCCGCTGGGCCGGGCGACGATCCGAAACCTGATCCCCTCGCTCCCCGCCGGCGTCAATCCCGTCGGGAGGCTGGACAAGGACAGCGAGGGGCTTCTGCTTCTGACGAGCGACGGCGAACTGGCCTTCCGTCTGACGCATCCCCGCTATGAAATCCCCAAGGTCTATTTCGTCCGCGTGCAGGGCGCGATCAGCGCGGAGAAGATCGCCAGAATCGAAAAGGGCGTCTTCGTCGAAGGGAGAAAGACGGCGCCGGCCAAGATCACGGTCCTGGAAGCGAACGCTCAGTTCGGCACCCTGCAGGTCGAGATCCACGAAGGACGGAAGCGCGAAGTCCGGCAGATGTTCGAAGCCGTGGGCCACGATGTCGCGCGTTTGAAGCGGGTGAGCTTCGCCGGGCTCCGGCTCGAGAACCTGCCCGCCGGAAAATGGCGTTTCTTGAAAAAGGAGGAGGTCCGAAGGCTGAGGCGCCTGGTGGCCTTGGACCCCATGCCGAGGGACGATGAATGAATTTTTCGTGAAAAGCCGGCGCGAGCTGCCCGCGCTCCTGGCCCTGGCCTTTCTTTCGCTGGCCATGACTTATCCCCTCGTTTTTCATCCATCCGACCGCGTTCCCTCGGACCTCAGGGACCCCCTTTATACCATGTGGGTCCTGAATTGGGACGTCCGGGCGGCCGGAGCCGGTTTCGCCCATTTCGCGGACGCCAATATTTTTTATCCTCATCGGGGCACGCTGTTCTACGCGGACGCGCTTCCCGGCCTGGCGGCGCTCGGAGCTCCGATTCTCCTCCTCAGCGGCAATCCTGTCTTGACCTACAATGTCTTATTCATCCTTTCATTTTTTTTAGGCGGCCTTGGCATGTTCTTGCTCGTCAAGCATCTGACGTCATCGAGAAACGCGGGCTTTCTCGCCGGCGTCATTTTCGCTTTTTTCCCCTATCATTTCGCCCATCTCAGCCATCTCGAGCTTCTCTTCTGTTGTTGGATGCCTTTCTGCTTCTTGTTCATCCATCGGTTCTTCGAAAAACCGTCCATCAAAAATCTGGCGGGGATCGCCGTCTTCTACGCGCTTCAAGTCCTGAGTTGCGCTTACTACGGCGCCTACCTGACGCTTTTTTCCGGGCTTGCCGGCCTCTATTTCGCCCTCAAACAGGGCGACTGGAGGAAAGGACGTTTCTGGGGGAAAATGGCGATCCTCGCGGCCGTCTGCGGCGGCATCCTCTTTCCGTATTTTTCTTTGATTTCTCGCGTCCACGCCAGAATGCTGTTCACCAGGCCCATGTGGGAAGTGAAACTCTTTTCCGCGGAGCTCCAGCACTATCTCGCCGTTCCGTCCATCAATATCGCCTGGGGCTGGCTTACCGGACGGCTCGGCGCCCAGGAATGGCAGCTCTTTCCCGGCTTGGTTCCGATCTTTTTAACGGCCTTCTGGCTGTTCAAGACGAGGCCGCGGCAGCCGGCCGCTCCCGAACGGCCGCTGAATCCAAAAAAGAAACCCCTTTTCATTCTTTGGGATGTGCTCAATGTCCTCGTATTCTGCGCGGTCCTTGGCCTGGGCCTGACGGGCGGCTTTGATCTCAATGCCGGGCTGTTCAAGATCACCGCGCATCATCTCGATCATATCGTGATATTTCTCTTGATCTCCCTGTGTTCGCGGGCGTTGCTGGATCCGCGGATCCGGAGCCGTCTCCAGGCTTTTTCGAGGGTGATCCGCTCCGCGGAAAAGGTTTATCTTTTCATGCTGGTCTCCGCCTGGCTGCTTTCGTTCGGGCCGGTCATTCGCTGTCTCGGACGAGAAATCGTCGCCGGCCCCTATAACCTTTTGTTTAAATGGGTCCCCGGGTTCCAGAACCTCAGAGTTCCCAGTCGTTTCGCGGTGATGCTGATGGTCGGCCTCTCCGTCTTGAGCGGCTGGGGCGCCTTGAGGATTTTGGATCGGTGGAAATCGGCCCGCGGAAAAAACCGGGTGGCCGCAGCGATCGTAGCCCTCATCCTTCTGGAATATTTGTCCGTGCCCGTTCCCTTGGTTCCCGTTCCGGTCAATGATCGGATCCCCCGGATTTATGCGGCCGTCGAAAAACTTCCGAAAGATGCCGCGCTCATCGAGCTGCCCATGCCTGCCCACGACCATGAGGAATACGAAGAAGCTCCGGCCGTCTATTATTCCATCTATCACAAGAAGGCCATCGTCAACGGCTACAGCGGCTATTCGCCCCCGGGTTACAGGGTCGTGCGCGAGGCGATGGAGCAGTTCCCGTCCGAGGAGACCTTCCGTCTTTTGGAAGACCTGGGAGTGGATCATATCGTGGTTCATACGGACGGCTATCGCGCCGAAAAAGGGCGGGATATCATCGAGCGGCTCAAGGACTTCTCCTCGCGCGCCGGTCTCGTCGTCGACGCGAACGGCGATTATCTCTATCGGCTGATCGTCCGACAAAGGGAAGCGGCCGCCGACGAAGGACTTCGGACGACCGGCGACCGGACGAAATGGCGCGCCCGCGCGAGCTTGAATCAAAACACGATCGGCCTGGCCACCGATGGCGATATCGACACGGGGTGGTCCACGGGCTTCCCGCAGCGGAAAGACGATTTCTTCGAGCTCGACCTCGGTGAGATTGTGCCGATGAAGAAGATCATTCTCCACCTGAATAACAACCCCCTGGATTTTCCCCGCAGTTTTCGCGTCGAAGGTTCGGCGGACGGAAAGGCGTGGAGAAATCTCTACGAAAAGACGGGCTTTTTTCCGGCTCTCGATTCTTCCATGATCGAGGATTTCCGCCGATATGTCGTGCCCATCCCGTTCGCGGCGGCGGCCGTCCGTTATATCCGGATCACGCTGACCGCTGCCCATGAAGTGCGCCACTGGTCGATCAATGAAATATCGATCATGAATTGATGGCTCCGGTGACACACATATGAAGATGCATCTTTTATGTTTCATGATCGTCCTTTTGGCCGGACTCTGTTTCGCTCAGGACATTCCTTATAAAACCGGCCAGTGGAACGGCGATGAGCTCGGCAATCACCGGGCCGTCATCCGCGTGGACGCCGGGGCCGATGCTGTCTGGGCCCATATTCCCTGGCGGCGGAGGGACGCGAGTCCCGAAAAGAAAGGGTTTATTCTCATGGACGGGCGGACGGGCGCGCGAGTGAAAAATGTCTTCCCGGCCGATATCAAGCGTGAATACGGGGATATCATTTTTCAGCCGGTATCGGGCCGGGGAGAATATTATGTCTATGACATGCCCTATACGCTGGCCGGCAGCCGGAACTATCCCAACGCCGTCTATCCGGCGCCGGAGAAGACGGCGGAGCCGGAATGGCTGTCCCGCAACGGCTTGCGAAACGCGGCGACAAGCGACGCCGCGCTCAGCTCGGTGTCCGTCGCCGGAAAATTCCCGCAAGCGCGCGTCGTCGAATTTCAGTCGATCGACGCGTTCAATAGCTTTGATCCGATGGAAATCATCGCCACGGCTGAAGAAACCAAAAGGTTGTCGGCCGGATTTCCGGATGCCCCGTATCTCCTTTTTCCCGAGGACCGGAAATTTTCCATCCGGATGACGGACGATCTCCCGCTGCGCTGGATCCGGAACGGGCCGCGAAAGGAATTCAGCGGCGAAGCCGCGCGAGGGGAATATTATGCCTTTCAAATCGGGGTCTATGCCGCCCGGGCGGATCTCGCGGACGTTGCGGTCGTTTTCGGCGATTTAAAGAATGGCGCAGGGGCCGGGATGATCCCCTCGTCCGCGTTCCATTGCCTCAATACGGGAGGCATCGATTGGAACGGCGAGCCCTTGAAAAAAAACGTTTTGGTCCCCAGGGGCAAAATTCAGGCGTTCTGGTGCGGCGTCCAGGTGCCGATGGACACGGCGCCCGGCGATTATGAAGGGCTCGTCCGCGTCCGGCCGAAGAACCTGCCGGAAGGGGAGATCGCGCTGAGGCTCAAGATCACGAACGAGGTCCTGCCCGATGCGGGCGACGGCGATCCTTCCCGGATGTCGAGAATCCGATGGCTCGACTCGACGCTCGCCTCGGACGACGAGCTCGTCGCGCCGTTCACGCCCTTGAAAATTGAGGGCGATACGGTGAACTGCCTGGGGAGAAGCGTCACTCTCGGGAGATCCGGATTGCCGATTCAGGTTCGGAGCTTCTTCGCTCCGGACGTTACGCGGATCGTTCAAAACGGCCGCGATCTTTTAGCGGCTCCGTTCGAATTGGTCATCGAGGACGGCGCCGGATCCAGGCTGGCCTGGAATGACGAAGCGATCCATTTCGTGAAAAGGACCCCCGGCGCCGTCGGCTGGGAAACCTCCCGCCGCGGCGGGCCGGCGACGGCCGAGATCAAGGCCCGCATGGAAATGGACGGCGACCTTGAATTTCAGGTCAGGCTGTCCGTCACGAGCGCGCTCGAGGTCAAGGATATCCGTCTGGAAATCCCTTTTGTCGAGGATGCCGCGAAATATATGATGGGGATGGGATTCAAGGGCGGCCGCCGCCCGGCCGAATTCCAATGGTCGTGGGACCAGAAAAAAAATCAGGACGCCCTTTGGATCGGCGACGTCAATGCGGGCCTGCAGGTCGGTTTGAGAGCGGAGAACTATGCCCGCCCGCTCAACACGAATTTTTACCTGTCCAAACCACTGGCCATGCCGCCCTCCTGGTTCAACGAGGGCCGGGGAGAGTGCACGGTCAAACCGGCCGCGGGGAGACGAGTGGTCTTCGCCGCATCGAGCGGGGCGCGGACTCTTCAACCCGGCCGGGACCTCGATTTCAATTTCACCCTTCTGCTCACGCCCTTCAAGCCGATCGATACGAAGGGCCAATGGGCGACGCGCTTTCTCCACGCCTTCAAGCCGCTCGACGAGGCGGCGGCGACGGGGGCCAATACCATCAACATCCACCACGCGAACGACATCAATCCGTATATCAATTATCCTTTCCTGCGAGCGAACGAGATGAAGGCTTACATCGACGCGGCCCACCAGCGCGGCTTTAAGGTCAAGATCTACGATACCATCCGCGAGCTTTCGAACAGGGCTCCCGAGTTTTTCGCCCTGCGCAGCCTGGGCGGCGAGATCTTCACCCATGGTCCGGGCGGAGGCTATAGCTGGCTGCAGGAACATGTCGGCGGGGATTACATCCCGGCCTGGTTCGTTCCGCAGCTCAAGGACGCGGCCCTCATCAACAGCGGCATGTCGCGCTGGCATAATTATTATATCGAGGGATTGAACTGGGCGGCGAAGAACGTCGGCATCGACGGCCTTTACATCGACGACGTCGCCTTCGACCGGACGACGATGAAGCGCGTCCGCAAGGTCCTCGACCGCAGCCGGCCGGGCGCCCTCATCGACTTGCATTCGGCCAATCAATTCAATCCCCGGGACGGTTTCGCCTCGAGCGCCAATCTCTATTTGGAGCATTTCCCTTATCTCAACCGGCTCTGGTTCGGCGAGTACTTCGATTACTTCAATACATCGCCCGATTACTGGTTGGTCGAGATCTCCGGCATTCCGTTCGGCCTCATGGGGGAGATGCTCCAGGACGGCGGCAACCCCTGGCGCGGCATGATTTATGGCATGACGAACCGTCTGCCGTGGTCGGGAAAAAATCCGGCGGACATCTGGAAAGTCTGGGACGCGTTTGGAATGGGGGAATCGCAAATGGTCGGATACTGGGTGGACTCGAGCCCGGTCAAAACGGACAACCCGGACGTCCTGGCGACGGCTTATGTGAAAAAAGACGAGGTTCTCATTTCCCTGGCCAGTTGGGCGCGCGGCCCGCTCATGTGCCGGCTGAACATCGATTGGAAAGCCCTCGGCCTGGATCCGAGCCGAGCGAAATTGAGCGCGCCCGCGATCCCCGACTTTCAATTCGAGACGTCGTTCGCTCCCGGCGACCCGATCCCGTTCGAGGTCGGAAAGGGCTGGCTGCTGATTCTTAAATGACGAGCGGTTGATAAGTCCTATGGCTCACCATAGGGAACCGGAATATGTCTTTCGTCAATCCTTCTTTTCTTCGAAAGCGTCCTTCGCGGCGCGGGCGAGACGCTTCAGTTCCTTGTCGACGAGGTCGTTGACCGAGCCTTCCTCGAATGTCCCGTCTTCTTTGCGCGCGCCGGCCGGAAGGCCGGTCAGGATCTCGATCCCTTCATCGATACTGCCGATTGGATAGATATGGAATTGGCCCCTAGCCGCGGCTTCGACGACGTCCGTCCGCAACATCAGATTTTGGACGTTCTGGCTGGGGATGATGACGCCCTGCGTTCCGCTCAGCCCCTTCGCCTTGCAGACGTCATAAAAGCCCTCGATCTTTTCGTTGACGCCGCCGATGGGCTGGATCTCGCCTTTCTGGTTCAAGGATCCGGTGACGGCGATCTCCTGTCGCAGAGGCAAGCCCGATAAGCTCGACAGAATCGCGTAAACTTCCGTGGACGAAGCGCTGTCTCCATCCACGCCGCCGTAGGACTGCTCGAAGGCGATGCTCGCGGACAGGGCGAACGGCCTGTCCTGGGCGTATCTTCCGCGGAGGTACCCTCCGAGGATGAGCACGCCCTTGTTGTGGGTGCTGCCGCTCATGGCGGCTTCGCGCTCGATGTTGATGACGCCGGCCCGGCCCACGGCCGTCCGGGCCGTGATCCGCGTCGGCTTGCCGAAGGCGAACTGTCCCATGTCGTAGACCGAGAGGCCGTTGACCTGGCCGACGACCACGCTCCGGGTGTCGATCATGATCGTGCCTTCATCGATCATCTCCTGGATCTTGTCCTCGATAAGGCTGACCCGCTCAAACCGCTCCTTGATCGCGGTTTCGACGTGCGGGGCGCTCACGATCTTCATGCCGTCCTTCCGGGCCCAGTAGCTCGCCTCTCTCAGGACGTCGGCGATCACGTGGAACCGCGTCGAGAGCTTCTTGTGCCGTCCCGCGATGCGTGTCCCGTACTCGACGACCGCAGCCATGGCGGACTTGTCGAAAGCCAGGAGGTTGTCCTCTTCGCAGATCTTCTTCATGAAACGGACGTAGTCGCCGATGCTGTCCTCGCTCTTGGGCATCTCGGAATCGAACTCGGCCTTGATTTTGAAGATCTTTTTGAAGTCCTGGTCGCCGAAATAGAGGAGGTTGTAGATCTCCTCGTCGCCGATCATCACGACCTTGACGTTGACCTTGATAGGCTCGGGCTTCAAGCGGGTCGTGGAGAAAAGGAACAACGAGGCGTAGTTCTGGATCTCGAAGATCTGGTTGCGGAGCGTCCGTTTCAGCGTGGCCCAGACGCCCGGCTCGACGAGAGCGTCGAGCGCGTTGAAAACCAGGAATCCACCGTTCGCCTTGAGGAACGAACCGGCCTTGATCTTCGTGAAATCGGTCTGCATGACGCCGAAACGGTTGATCGTCGATTCGATCGAGCCGAAGAGATTGATGTAGCTGGGGTTGGTTTCCATCTCCACCGGGGCCTGCTTCAGGTCCGAGTTGTCCACGAGGAGGTTGACCCGGTATTCGAGGAAGGGATCGGTGAATTCCTTTTTCTCCTCATCCTTCTTCTGGTTCTTGAAGAGCTCGATATTGCCGATGAGATGGACCTCAGTGTCGACGAGATATTCGGCGATCTTCGGATTGGCGAACTTGGCCTTGATTTCGGATATGGCGCCCTTGATCATGGGAGAGATGGATTCGGCGTCCCAGTTCTTGAGGAACGTCCGCGTCTCTTCATCGATTTCGCGCAGCTGCTCGAAGATGCCTTCGAGCTTTTCCGACAGTTCCTCGTATTTTTTCTTGAGTTCGTCGAGCGCTTTCTGGGACAGCTTTTTCTCGCGGACCATGGACTCGAGCTTGGCGAACGGGGTCGGCGTCTCGTCGATCATGGGAATGAGGTCGGGTTTGACAAACATGCCCATCTGGACCTGGATCACCGAGAACCCGGACTTGGCCGCCGTCTCCTCGAAGCCCTGCAGGATGTCTTTCTGTTTGCGCTGCTGGCCTTCGACGATCGCGTCCCGCTTCTCCGCGTAATATTTGCTTTTGAGAAGGTCGGGAATGTTGTGTTTGAGCATCTCGATGAGGCTGTCCATGGCCTGGGCGAACTGCCGGCCTTTTTCCGGGGGAAGTCTAATCAAGGTCGGCTCGTCGGGATATTTGAAATTATTGACGTAGAGCAGATCGTCCGGCGGCTGGTCGCCTTTTTCCAGTTTCTCGAGCAATTGCTTGATCGTCGTCGTCCGGCCCGTTCCGACCATGCCCGTGATGAAGATGTTGTAGCCCAGGCTCCGGATATCCAGGCCCGTCTGGAGGGCCTTAAGCGCCCGGTCCTGGCCGATGATCTCTTCGCTCGGCGGGCAGGATTCGATCGTGGCGAAGGGGATCGCGGCCGGGTCGCACCGCCAGCGGAGCTTATCGATGGGGACTTCCGCGAAGTCCGTATTGATCTTCATCGCCGTCTCCTTATGATGACGTTCGGGCACAGGTTTATTATCACAAGAATTGGATAAAGACAAGCCAAGTCATGCCTGGTCCGCCGCCCGGGTTCCGTCGTCGGCAGCCGGGGTCCCGGGCTTTGCCTGGGGGTCCACTTCTGCCGTACTCGCCCGTGGATATAAGCCACGGGCGAGTGGCGAACCGAAGGCTCGTCCCTTGACGATCGACCCCGTCGACCTCGACCCATCCTTCCCCCGGCGAGGGCCTTGCCGCGTGGGCGCCAGAGCCCCCCGATCGAGGCCGCCCGCGCTTCCTCGAGTGAGATAAAAACCGTGCAAAGAACGGCTCAATTTGTTAAAATACATAAACTTGGAGAAGGCCATGGGATTCCGCGCGGGTTATGACCGCTGCAACAAAGAGAGATCCGAGACCTTCAAGAAATCACGGCGGCGGGCGGACCGCTCCTGTCGCCGGATCGATTCGCATAGGAGATGGGCATGAAAACATATGAAGGCAAGCTTCAAGCCAAAGGGTTCAAGGTCGGCCTGGTCGTCAGCCGGTTCAACGATTTCATCACGAGCAAGCTCCTCGACGGCGCCCTGGATGCGCTCAAAAAGCTCGGCGCCGAGGACGCGGACATCGTGATCTATAAAGTTCCCGGCTCGTTCGAAGTCCCGTTCGTCGCCAAGAAACTGGCCCTGTCCAAGAAGGTCGACGGGATCGTCTGCTTGGGCGCTCTGATCCGGGGCGATACGCCGCATTTCGATTTTCTGAGCGCCGAAGTGACGAAAGGTCTGGCCCAGATCTCGCTCGAGAACGGGATTCCGCTTGCGTTCGGCATCCTGACGGTCGAGACGATCGAGCAGGGTATCGAACGCGCAGGGACCAAATCCGGCAACAAGGGCTGGGACGCCGTGTTATCTCTGATCGAAACCCTGAACTTGATGAAGGATTCGAAACTGTAAGCCGGAACGCGGGATCTCGACGCTTCGGAAAATGAGCCCCTCGCTTTTCTCATAATCCGAAGGGATGGTTCCCCGCCGTGAATAGACTCGGATAAAGACCATGGGACAAAGACGATCGGCAAGGGAAAGCGCCCTGCAGATCCTTTTCGAGCTCGAATTCAACGATGCCGGGCTCGAACCGGCCTTGTCCCGGCACTGGGCCGGGAAGAAAGCCGACGCGGCCGTCCGGGAATACGCCGCCTGGCTGGCTCGGGGGATCGTCCCGCGACGCGATGAGATCGACGGATTGATCCAGAGCACCTCCACCCACTGGCGCGTCTCCCGCATGGCCCTTGTGGACCGCAATATCCTGCGGATCGCGGTCTTCGAGCTTCTGGAAGAGAAATTCCTGGCTCCGGCCATCATCATCAACGAGGCCATTGAGATCGCCAAGCGATACAGCGGTCCGGAAGCCGCCGTTTTCGTCAACGGCGTTCTGGACGCGGTCCGGAAAAAGCTGAATCGAAAAAATGCCCGCGAGGAAGAGAAGGACGATGAACGAACCAAAGAACCCGCCAAGAAACGAACCGCCGGCGCCGGCGGATGACGCCAAAAAGACCGACCAGGACCTCGCCCGCGAAGAAAAGTTCCAAAAACTGATCCGGGAGGGCGTCGAACCGTTCCCTCACAAGGTCGAGCGCACGCACGCCGTTTCCGAGATCGTCGGACGCTACGCGGCCCTGGCCAAGGAAGATCTCGAGGCGCAAAAGATCCCGGTGAGCGTCCCGGGCCGGATCATGACCGTCCGCCTCATGGGGCGGGCGACGTTTTTTCATATCTCAGACGGGAAACGCCGGCTCCAGGTCTATCTTCGGGAGGAGGTCGTCAGCGCCAAGAAATATGAGCTGTTCGCCCTCTTCGATATCGGCGACATGATCGCCGTGAGGGGCACGCTCTTCAAGACACGCACGGGAGAATTGACCGTGTTCTGTGAGACCTATGATTTCCTGGCGAAATGCCTCCACCCGCTGCCCGAGAAATGGCACGGACTCCAGGATGTGGAGCTCCGGTATCGCCGAAGATACCTGGACCTGATCATGAACGCGGACGTCAGGGAGATCTTCCAGCTGAGGAGCGCCCTCGTCGCCCGGATCCGGAGGTTCTTCGACGAGCGGGGCTACATCGAAGTCGAGACGCCGATGATGCATGCCATCCCGGGCGGGGCTCTGGCCCGGCCTTTCATCACCCATCACAACGCGCTGGACATCGATCTCTTCCTGCGGGTCGCGCCGGAATTGTACTTGAAACGGCTCGTCGTGGGCGGCATGGAAAAAGTTTATGAGATCAACCGGGTCTTCCGCAACGAAGGCATCGATGCGGAGCACAATCCCGAGTTCACGATGCTCGAGTTCTACGAGGCCTATTGTGATTACGATGATATGATGGACATGACCGAGAAGCTCCTCGGCGAGCTCGGCCGGGCGCTGCTGGGCAAGGACGAATTGACGTATGGCGACCGGACGATCTCCCTCCGGGGGCCCTTCAAAAGAATAAAGTTCATGGAGGCCATTTCGAACTACAGCGGCCTGGCCCCGGAAAAACTGGGAGATCCGGCGGCCGTCATCAAGTTCGCCGAGACCCTGGCCCCCGAGAAAAAGCCGCTCGGCTTCGGCAAGGCGTTGGATATCATCTTCGACAAACATGTTAAGCCTCAGATCGTCCAGCCGACCTTCATCGTCAACCCTCCCAAGGACGTCTCACCGCTGGCCAAGGCGGCCAAAGGGCATCCCGACGAAGCGGCGCGGTTCGAGCTCATGATCGCGGGCATGGAGATCGCCAACGCGTTTTCCGAGCTGACCGATCCCGCGGAACAACGGATGCGGTTCGAACAGCAGGCCGAGGAGCGCATAAAGGGCGACGAGGAATCCCACCCGATCGACCTGGATTACGTCCAGGCGCTCGAATACGGGCTTCCCCCGACGGGCGGCGAAGGCATCGGCATCGACCGGCTGGTCATGCTGTTCGCCAACCGGAAGTCGATCCGCGAAGTGATCCTGTTCCCTTTATTGAGGCCGAGAGATTGATCGTGAATTACGAAATCTTCGTCGCCAAGCGCTATCTGACCGCGAAGCGGAAACAGGCCTTCATTTCGGTCATCACCTTCATCTCCGTCCTGGGCATCACGATCGGCGTCATGGCCCTCATCATCGCCATCGCTCTGATCACGGGATTCCAGAAAGACGTGCAGGATAAAATCCTGAGCGCGACATCCCATCTCATGGTCCAGGACCTCTCCAGCGAGGGCCTCAAGGACTATGAGCGGATGATGGCCAAGATCACGGCCCTTCCGGGCGTCAAGTCCGTTTCGCCGGTGGTCTTGAACATGGCTTTGATCGCGGGATCGGCCAAGACCGACGGGGCCATGCTCAAGGGGATCGATTTTGATCTGGAAACGAAACACTCCCCCTGGCTCCGGAAACTCGAGAGCGGGACGATTCCCCGCCCGGTTTCGGGCCGGGACGGCATTCTCCTCGGCCACGACCTCGCCTTCAAGCTGGGCGCGGGCGTCGGCGACGTCGTGACGGTGGTGACGGCGTCCATGCGACTGACGCCGACGGGAATGGTGCCGAAGCAGAAAAATTTCGCGGTGACGGGAATCTTCGTGACGGGGCTCTTTGAGTACGATTCTTCCACGGCGCTCATTTCTCTCCCGGTCGCGCAGAAGCTGTTCGGACTCAAAGACGGCATCAGCTACCTGCAGGTCATGATCGGTGATATCTTCGAGGCGGCGGCGTACAAAGAACGTTTCAGATCCGTCCTTCCGCCCATGACCTACACGACGACCTGGATGGAGCTTAACAAGTCGCTCTTCTCGGCGCTCAAGCTCGAAAAGAACATCATGTTCCTGACGATCGCGCTCATTGTCTTTGTCGCCGCGCTCAACATCATCGCGACGCTGATCCTCATGGTCATGGAAAAAACGCGGGACATCGGGATCCTCATCGCCCTGGGGGCCACGACGAAGGACATCCGCCGGATCTTCTTCCTCCAAGGCGCGCTCATCGGCGTCGTGGGGACAGCCGTCGGCACGATCCTGGGACTCCTCTGGTGCGCGCTCGCGAACACGTTCAAGTTGATCAGAGTCCCCGTGGACATCTATCAGATCTCGTATGTTCCTTTTCACATCAAGCTCCTGGACCTGCTCCTGATCATCGGCGTCTCGCTGCTGATCAGCTTTTTATCCACGCTCTTTCCGTCTCACAGGGCCTCAAAAACCGATCCTGTGGCGGCTTTAAAATATGAGTGACATTCTCCGCGCCGAAAATTTAGGGAAGGAATATCCCCTGCCCAAGGGGGTTCTCCAGATCTTCAAGGGCCTCGGCTTCACGTTGGAAGCGGGGGATATCGTCGCGGTCATGGGTGTTTCGGGGGTCGGCAAGACCACATTCCTCAACCTCCTCGGCGCCTTGGACCGGCCGACCGAGGGGACGGTCTTTTTGGACGGCGAGAACCTCTTTGCCCGGGAAGAAAAAGAGCTGGCCCGGATCCGCAATCGCAAGATCGGGTTCGTTTTTCAGTTTTTCCATCTTCTTCCGGAGTTCACCGCCCTGGAGAACGTCAGCCTTCCCTTGATGATCAATGGCCTGAATAAAACCGAAGCCCTGGAAAAAGGCCGGGACATGCTCCGCGAGGTCCGCCTCGAAGACAAGGCCGATTGCCGGCCGGCCCAGCTTTCGGGAGGAGAGCAGCAGAGAGTCGCCATTGCCCGGGCCCTGGTCAACGAACCGAAGCTCCTGCTGGCCGACGAGCCGACCGGCAACCTGGACTGGAAAACCGGCGAACATATCATGAATCTCCTCTTGGACTTGCACCGGAAAAAAGGCCTGTCCTCCATCCTGGTGACCCACAACGACAAGGTCGCCCAATTCTGCCGGAAGCTCTATGTGATGGAGCGCGGAGAATTGAAACTTTTAGCCTGAGCCGGGCGTTTAATCAATGGGGGATCAGAGCCCTCTGCTGGTTTTTTGAAAAAAACCGCTTCTTATGATATAAGGAATATGAAATGAAAAAGTGGATCGTCGGCCTGTTCATTATCTTGGTTCCTCTTTTGAGCTTCGGCCAGGAGATGATCGAGAGGATCGACATCGCCGGGAATGAAAGGGTCAACCGGGATACGGTCATGTACTACCTCACCGCCCGGGAGGGGGATTATTACAGCCAAGATCTGTTGAAGAAAGATTTCATGGTGCTTTGGTCCACGGGCTTTTTTTCGAACATCCGGATCGAAGAAGCGCAGGGAACCAGAGGAAAAATCGTCAAGATATATCTTGAGGAAAATCCCATCGTCAAGACGATCAGTTATAAAACCGGAAAGAAAGTCAAGGAAGACGATATCGTCAACAAGCTGAAGGAAAAGGACGAATACATCCTCGCTTACTCCTATTACAGCCCGGGCAAAATTCAAAAGATCAAAAAGACGATCGAAGATCTGCTCGCGGAAAAAGGGCTTCATGCCGCAAAGGTCGATCTCGAGACGAACAAAAAAGGAAAAAGCGAGGTCGATATCGTCTTCAATATCGACGAGGGCCCCAAAGTCCGGATCGGCGACATTGTGTTCACCGGCAAGCCTAAACTTCCTCAAAGCACGCTTCTCGAGGCTATGTCGGAAAACAAGCCGCTCGATCTTATCAGTTGGCTTACCGGAAAAAGCGTTTACAAACAGAACAAGATGACGGACGACATCGCCGCCGTCAAAAAGAAATTCCAGGAATACGGCTATATGGAAGCGACGATCGGCGAGCCCAAGATCGAACAGATCACGACGCGGAAGTTCCCGTTCTTCAAAAAGCAGACGATGCTGAAAGTGACCATTCCGGTCAACGCCGGATATCTCTACCGCGTCGGCGAGATCAAGATCGAAGGCAACAAGGCGTTTACCGCAAAGGGCATTCAAACCAAGATCAAATTCGTGAAGGACGAAATCTACAACACGAAGATCAGGGAAAAGAGCGTCGACGACATCAACGAATTGTTTCGCAATTTCGGGCATCTCTATGGGCAGGTTGTCCCGGTGGAAAACCTGGACCCGAAGAACAAGGTCGTCAACGTGACCTACCAGATCATCGAGGGGGATCCCTGTTATCTCCGTCGACTGGATTTCAAGGGCAACGTCTTCACGAAGGACAAGGTCATCCGGAGGGAGATGATCCTCCGCGAAGGCGACCGTTTCAGCCTGGCCCTCTTTAAGGACAGCATCCTCCGCGTCAAACAGCTCGGGCTCGTCGACCTCGAGAAAGACCCCGATATCAAGCCCTCCCAGGACGATTCGACCCAGTTCGACGTGAGCGTGAACGTCAAGGAACTCCAGCGGAACAACATCCAGTTCACGGCCGGCTACAGCGGCTATGAAGGGACATTCATCGCGGCCAGTTATTCCACGGTCAATTTCCTCGGCGCGGGAGAGAACCTGGAAATTACCGCCCAGTACGGGAAACGGATCAAGAACTATGTCTTCGGCTTCAGAGAGCCGTACTTGTTCGATTCTCCCGTGAGCGTAGGGTTCAATATTTACGACCGCTATATGATCTATCCTTACCTGTACGACCAAAAGGCCAGAGGCATCGATTTCACGTTCGGCGCCCGCCTCAGCGGATACTGGAGTTCGAGTCTGACCTACAGCTTCCAGGACATCGACGTCACCGCGCCGAGCATTACGGATACGACGACGTCGACGAGCTCCTCCGTGTACGATGCCTATTATGCCAGCCTTTACGGCTGGGGCCGATACTTTGAGAATTCGCTCACGCCCTCGATCTACTACACGACGATCGACAGCCCCCTGACGCCGATGAGCGGCACGATGTACCTGTTTTCGCTGAAATACGCCGGAACCTTCCTCGGTGGAGAGATCCACATGATCAAGCCCAATCTCCAGTTCACCCATTACCAGCTCATCAAGCAAGGCATCATGTCGTTTGGATTGCACCTCGAATATTCCGAGGCGAAGCCTCTCCGGAACTCGCAAGTGCCCTTCTGGGAAAGGTTCTTTCTCGGCGGCGAACGCAACATCCGGGGCTACGAGATCTATACGATCGGCCCCAAGGACGCGAACGACTCGAACGTCGGGGGACTGAAATCCCTGGTCATCAACGCGGAGCTCATTTTCCACGTCGGCGGCCAGGAGAGCCCTCTTTATCTTATCGCTTTCCACGATATGGGCAATGCTTACAGCGCGGATGAGCGGGTGAGCCTCAAGAACGTCTACACGTCCACGGGAGTGGAAGCCCGGATCTTCGTCCCGGCCTTGAGAGTTCCTTTCCGGCTCATTTTTTCATATAATAACCGCTTGATCTATTCGAGCGATTCCAACTTTGCTTTTCGATTCGCGATTGGAACGACGTTCTAAGACACGAAAAGTAAGCAAAGTCAATATTGATCCATAAACTGGAGGAGGACTAACGATGAGGAAAACAATCACATTGATCGCCTTGCTCGGCGCCTGCATCTCCGCGGGCTTCGCCCAGGTGAAGGTCGGCGTCATCAATTCCCAGGACGTTTTGGAAAAATCGACGGAAGGAAAAAAGGTCATCGCCCGTCTTCAGGAAGCGGACAAGCAAAACCAGACCCAGATCGCCACTCTGGACGATCAGATCCGCAAGCTGCAGACCGAGCTCAATACCCAGCGGATCACGATGACCGAAGACGCCGTCATGGCCAAGAACGCGGATCTGGAACGGAAAAATACGGACCGGAAAAGAAAGGCCGAAGACGCTTACGCCAGTATGAATGATCTGACGCAACGGCTGTTCAAGAAGATCCAGGACGAGCTCATTCCAATCGTCGAGCAGGTCGGAAAGGAAAAGGGCTTCGACATCATCTTCGACTTGGCCAAGAGCGGCGCCATCTATTGGAGCCCGGCGATCGACCTGACCACGGAAGTGATCAAGAGATACGATGCCTCGAAAGCGGCGGGCAAATAGCGGAACGTCTCCTTGTTTGACATCGAAGCGATTCTGAAGTTTCTGCCTCACCGCTATCCCTTTCTCCTAGTGGATCGCGTCTTGAGCCTGGAAAAGGCGAAATCGATTGTCGCCATCAAGAACGTCACATACAACGAGGAGTTCTTCCAGGGCCATTTTCCCGGGCTGAGGATCATGCCCGGGGTGCTCATCGTCGAAGCTTTGGCCCAGGCGGGGGGGATTTTGCTCTTCAATTCCATTCCCGATGCCGAGAAAAAGTTCGTCCTGTTCAGTAAGATCGACAACATGAAGTTCCGCAAGCCCGTCGTGCCGGGCGACCAGATCCGGCTGGAGGGCACGTTCCTCAAGCTCAAAAACCGTTTTTTGCAGCTCCATGGGACAGCGTTAGTCGACGGGGAGATCGTGGTCGAAGGAGATATGCTGGCCTCGGTCGTAAATCGCGAGGACCTGAATGTCGATAAATGAGGTCCATGTCGACCCTTCCGCTTCCGTCCATGCCGAGGCGAAACTGGATGCCGGCGTCTGGATCGGACCGAACTGCGTCTTAGGACGGAACGTCACCGTCCACAAAAACACGCGTTTCGAGGCGAACGTCTATATCGGCGGCTGGACCGAGATCGGCGCCGAGTGCCGTTTTTCCCCCTTCTCCGTCATCGGCACGGAACCACAGGACATCGGCTACAAGGGCAATGAGACTCATGTCAAGATCGGCGACCGGAATATCTTTCGCGAATTCGTGACCGTCCACAGGGGGACGATCAACGGCGGAGGGCTGACCCGCATCGGCGACGATAATTACATCATGGCTTACGCGCACGTCGGCCATGACTGCCTGGTGGGCAACCGCACGATCTTCCTTCACGGCGCGACGCTGGGCGGGCACGTGATTGTCGAGGATTTCGCGACTGTCGGGGCCATGAGCGGCGTGCACCAGTTCTGCCGGATAGGCCGTTTTGCCTACATCGGAGGGGCTTCGGTCATCACTCAGGACGTCCTTCCGTTTTGCAAGGTGGTCGGACAGCGGCCCACCCGAATCCTGGGACTGAACGCCATCGGCTTGCGGCGAAGCGGATTTTCGAAAGACCGGATTGCCGCCCTGAAGGATATCTTCGACCTGTTCTTTTTTTCGGACCTGAGCACGACCCAGGCCCTGGACAGGATCCAAGCGCAATTCCCGGCCGGCGAAGACCGCGATGAGATCATCCGGTTCGTCCTGGCCTCGAAAAGAGGGATCGTCAAGAAGACCACCGGGCCATGGAATCTCGAATCGGAATAATCGCCGGATCGGGACGGTTTCCCCTGCAGGCGCTCGATATGGCCAGAGACCGGGGGTTGACTTGCGTTGTCGCGGCCATCCGCGGCGAAGCTGCCCCCGAGCTTGAGCCGAAAGCGGACGCCTTCGCCTGGTTCGGGACCGCCGAACTCGTCAAGCTCATCGCTTTTTTCAAGGAACGGAACGTCCGTGAAATCATCCTTGTGGGAAAGGTCGAGCCGCGAACCTTGTTTCGAAAAGACCTCCATGACGAAGTCTTGGCCCGGCTTCTGGCCCAAGCGAAAGATGAGACCTCCACATCGGTCCTCGAGTCGCTCATCGAATTTCTCGGAACGCAGGGGATCGTCGTTCTGGATCCCTCGTTCTTTTTGGAGCCCTATTTCTGCGGGGAAGGCGTTCTGACCCGGATAGCGCCGTCGCCGGAAATCCTGAAGGATATCGAATTCGGCTGGACCCGGGCGAAATCCGTGGCCGATCTGGACATCGGCCAAACGCTCGTCGTCAAAAACAAGGCGATTGTGGCGGTCGAGGACGCGGAGGGAACGGATGAGACGATCAAAAGGGCCGGCCGGCTCGCGGGAGAGGGCGCCGTGGTCCTCAAAGTCGGCCGCACCCGGCAGGACATGCGGATCGACGTGCCGGCCGTCGGACTGAAAACGATGAAAGGCCTGGTTGGAATCCGGGCGGCGGCCCTCGCGATCGAGGCGCGGAACGTCCTCTTTTTCCAAAAGGGGGAATCGCTTGAGATGGCGGACGCGAACGGCATCACGGTCGTGGCCGGAAAGCAGGGAACATGGACAAAGTGAAAATAGGGATCATCGGCGTCGGGTATCTGGGCATGCAGCACGCCCGGATCAGCTCTTATTTGGAAGAGGCCGAACTCAAGGCCGTGGCCGATATCGATTTCAAGAAAGCCCTGGAGATCGGGAATCGCCACGGCGTCAATTACTACCAGAACTATGAGGACATGCTCGACGAGATCGACGCGGGCATCGTGGCCACGCCCACGTCCGAGCATTTTCTCATCTCGATGAACCTGCTCAAGCACGGTAAACACGTGCTCGTCGAGAAGCCGATCACGGAGACGATCGAACAGGCCGAACAGCTCGTGGACGTGGCGAAAAAAAACGGCTTGATCCTGCAGGTCGGCCACCTGGAGCGCTTCAACCCCGCCGTCGAGGCCGTGGAAAACATGATCTCCGACCCGAAGTTCATCGAGGTCCAGAGGCTGGGATCGTTTTCGGCTCGATCGCTCGATGTCGATGTCGTCCTGGATCTCATGATCCATGATCTGGACATCATTCTCGCCCTCATCAAGGATGAGGTCAGCGTCATCCGTTCATCGGGGATTCACGTTCTTTCCGAGAAAGTGGATATCGCCAACGCCCGGCTGGAATTCAAGGGAGGGTGCGTCGCGACGCTGACCGCCAGCCGCGTCCACCAGGGCAAGGTCCGCAAACTCCGGATCTTTGAGCCGACGTCCTATTATTCCATCGATTATATCGACCAAGAGGTCAAAGTCTTCCCGTTGAGCGGGCGGCAGACGGATATCAAGACCCTGAAGATCAAGAAGGAAGAGCCGCTCAAAAAAGAACTCGAGAATTTCCTTCGCTGCCAGGCGGAGGGGAAAAGCGGCAAGGTCAGCGGCGAAGAAGGCCTGCGGGCCTTGCGTCTTGCCTACGACGTCCTCAAAGAGATCGAAACGGCTTGATTCTCAACGGGTGACCTTGATCAGCTGATTCATCGGGGGGATCGCTTCCGCGTCTTTCAACTCATTCATGATGGCCAGGTAAGTCCAACTCTCTTTTTTGACGTTGTTCTGCGCCAGATAATCCTTCAAGCTGCGCCGGCCGTCGGCTTTGATGACCCTGAGCCGCTGCGGTTGTCGGTTCAGATATCTCGGATCGTTCAGGCCGTCGAAAGAGTCGACGACGGCCTGGAACAGCCCGTCATGGCGGGAGAACCAGAACGAGACAAAAGGCGAAGGATCTTTTCACGACTTACTTCGACATCTTGAAAAAGCCGTCCTGAAGGCCCGAGTTATAGACGATTTTGGTAAAGGTCATATGAATGGCTTCGGCTCCATTCTGATGAACGGACATGGTATGCGCCACCAGGGAATCGCCGACCTTTTTGTAGTCGCTAAAATAGGTCTCGGCTTCGACGTCGGCGCCCGTTGTCTGGTCGGTGGACTTGCCCTTGGTCTTGAAGATCAGGTAGGTGGTGGGATCGATGTACATCGTGACTTTCTCGCCGTCTTTGAAGATCTGCTCGAGGACGAGGTAATCCTTGTCCTGGATCTTCTCTTTTCCCTTGGCCGCGAAGGTGATCCCGTATTTCTCCGGGTTGAGCGTGGAGTCGTTGCCAAGAGCCTGTCGCCGCATGTCGTCGCTCATTTTCGGGGTCATTTCCTGTTGGGTCCCGGACTGGGGATCGGTCATCCACGCCTTTTCTCCGTCGAACGCTTGGGTGATGACCATGCCCATGAATTCCATGTCCAGGCGCATCTTGTCGGGCTCCTTCTGGTACATCGTGAGGCTGCCGTTGATGCCCATCTGGATCATCTCGATCGTGCCGCTGATGGTCGTGTCCTTGATGCCGCCCAGGACCTTCCGGCCGCCCTCGGCGTCGATCATCTTGTCCAAGATCTGTTTCGCGGTCTGCCCGTAACCTACGCGGCTGATCGAGCCGAATAGGATCAACCCGAGAAGACAAATCACAAACGTTCTTTTCATTCTTTCCTCCTCCATCATGATTAAACCGAATTAAACCGACGGGAATGGCCTTCCAATTTAATAGAAAAACCGGAAATATTCAAATACAATAAGTGCGCATGGAAAAACGCAGCGCCTTGAACGATATGTCTTCCCCCAGAAAACTCGGCCTGTTCGACGCAGCTATGATCTCCAGCGGGGCGATGATCGGCTCAGGAATCTTCATGAATTCGGCTGAAAGCGCCAAATTCCTGACGAGTTCTTCGCAGCTGCTCGCGGTCTGGATGATCGGGGGCGCGATCGCTTTCCTCGGGGCGCTCTGCTTCGCCGAGCTCGGCGCCATGTTCGCCGAGTCCGGCGGACAGGTCGTCTATTTGGACAAGGCCTTTTCCCCGTGGCTCGGATTTCTTTTCGGCTGGACGCTTTTCAGCACGATCCAGACCGGAGCCATCGCTGCGGTGTCCACGACTTGCGCCCGGTTCATCGGCACGTTTGCTCCCATGACCGACATGGGGACCAGGGCGCTGGCGGCCGGCATCATCTGGCTCCTCTCGATCGTCAATTTTATGGGGATCAGGCCGGGAAGTTGGGTTCAAAACATCTTCACGATACTCAAAATTGCGGCGCTCCTCGCCCTCATCGCGATCGGACTGTTCTGGTTCAAGGCGCCCGGCCTGAGCCTGGGCCCGCTGTTCCCCGGCGGTTTCGATCTGAAGATCCTGAGCGCCATGGGGTTGGCCCTGATGCCGGCGCTTTTTTCCTACGGCGGCTGGCAAAACTTGAATTTTGTGGCGGGCGAGGTGAAAAATCCGGCGAAGACCATGCCCCTGGCCATCATTACGGGCGTCGGCCTTGTCGTAGCGCTTTATGTCCTATCGAACGTCGTCTATGTCAAGGCCCTCCCCATAGACGGCATTGCGGGTTCGAAAAAACTCGCTTCGGATGCCTTTCAAGCGATGGTCGGGCCCTGGGGCGCGAGATTCGTGGCCCTGGCCATCGTCATCTCGACGTTCGGAATCACGAATGTCTTTATCCTTACGGGCGCGCGGGTCTATCAGACGATGACCCGGTCCGGGCACTTCTTGCCCTGGGCCGCGCGGCTCCATCCCCGTTTTGGGACTCCGCATGTCGCGATATTCCTTCAGTCGGGCTGGGCGTCCTGCCTTGTGCTGACCAATTCCTACGGCCGGCTCCTCCAATATGTGACGTTCGGGGATTGGATTTTTTTCAGCCTGACCGCCCTGGCGCTGATCGTCCTCCGCGGGAAGTTGCCCGATCTGCCGAGGCCGTATCGGTCCTGGGGTTATCCGGTTGTCCCGCTCGTTTTTTTCTTGATCTCTGCCGCGGTCGTCATCAACGTCTTTTTTTCGTCCTTCGTCAATTCTCTCGTCGGCGCGGCCATCATCCTGGCCGGGCTGCCGATATATTTTCTAACGCGAAAATAGGGGAGTTCCCATGGAATTTCAGCCGATCGAATACATGGAATGGGCCAAGTTGAAGAGCTTCGGAGCGGTCAATCTGAGCCGCAGCGGCATGCCGGGCTTATCGCTCCGGGATCTGCCGTTGAGCCTGGAAGGTTTGGATATCAACGGAGAGCAGCCTTATGGTTTGCCGCCTCTCCTCGAGGCGATCGCGTCGAGGTACGGGGCGCGGCCGGAGAACGTCGTCCCGACCGTCGGAACATCGCAGGCGATCTTTTTCGCTTGCGCGGCGCTGCTCGAGAGAGGGGACGCGGTCCTTGTCGAGCGACCGGCCTACGAACCCCTTCTTTCCTGCGCCAGGGTCCTGGGCGCCGAGATCCGCCGCTTCGAGCGAAGGTTCGAAGACGGATATCAGATCGATCCGGACCATTTCAGGGCCGCCCTGTCGGATAAAACGAAGCTCGTCGTCCTCACCAACCTCCATAATCCCAGCGGCGCTTTTCTTTCCGGAGATCGGATCCGGACGTTGGCTCACGAGGCGCACCTCAGAGGCGCCTGGCTTTTCATCGATGAAATCTATCTTGAATATATGGGCGGAAATGAGGCTCGGTCGTCGTTCGGCCTGGCTGAAAATCTTTTTACGGCTTCAAGCCTGACCAAGGTTTACGGCCTGGCCGGCCTCCGCTGCGGTTGGATCTTGGCGCCGGCGCCGCTGGCCGGAAAGATGCGCCGGCTGATGGATTATCTTTTTGTCGAGCATGTTTATATCGGAGAGATGTTGGCGGTCCGCGTGTTTCCGCATTTGGACGCAATCCGGGAAAAGAACAGGCCGCTGATCGAGCGCAATCGAGAGACGGTTCGCCGGTTGATGGCGGAGGAGCCGGCGCTCGCATGGGTCGAACCTCCGGCCGGGATCGTCGGATTTCCGCGCGTCAGCGGCCCGCTGGATGGGGACGCGCTGGCCGGGATCCTGAGCCAAAGATTTGACACGACGGTCGTGCCGGGACGGTTCTTCGAAGACCCGCGCCATTTCCGCCTCGGCTTCGGCGTCCCGACGGAGATCCTGGCCCGAGGTGTGGCGAACATCAAAAAGGCCCTTGCCGAATAGGGCGGCCTCGATCCTCATTCCCGCGGTAGGCCGTATTTGGCGAGTTTGTTGTAGAGCGTCGTTCGCGATATATTCAAGATCTTGGCCGACTTTTTCAGGTTGTAGTCCGTCGTCTTCAAGACGTAAGCGATATATTCTTTTTCGACTTCGTCAAGCGTCGCCGGCCCGTCACCGCCGAAGAAAGGGATTCCGGCCCGCCCCGTCGCGGCAGCCTTGAAGTTCTTCGGCAGGTCGTCGACGTCGATGAAGTCTTTCTTTGTGACCATGGCCGCGCTCTGCAGGACGTTCTCCAGTTGGCGGACGTTTCCCGGCCAGCTGTGTTTGAGAAAAACCTTTTGCACGTCGAGCGAAACGCCTTTGATATTTTTATCGTAAGCACGGTTGATCCGTTCGAGAAAATGGCGGATGAGGAGGGGGATGTCATCTCTCCGCTCGCGCAGAGGAGGGATGTGGATCTCGACCCGGTTGAGGCGGTGGAAGAGGTCGTCGCGGAACGTCTTGGACTTGATGCAGGCGGTGAGGTCGCGGTTCGTGGCCGCGATCACGCGGACATCGACGTGTTTGACTTCGTTCGAGCCCAGAGGCCGGAACTGCCGGTTTTCGATGACGCGCAGCAGCTTGGCCTGGACAGGAAGGGGAATTTCTCCTATCTCGTCGAGGAAAATCACGCCGTCGCGGGCTTCCTCGAACAGTCCCCTTTTTGTCCGATCGGCCCCCGTGAACGCTCCTCGGACATATCCGAACAGCTCGCTTTCGAAAAGCGTCTCGGGAATGGACGAACAATCGCAGACCACGAGCCGCCGGTTTTTCGTTTCGCAGAGAGCACGGATGGCCCTGGCCACCAGGTCTTTGCCCGTGCCGGTTTCTCCGGTGATGAGGACGCTGGTGAAGAATTTGGCGATGTTTTCAATCAAGCCGAAGATCTCGAACATGAATGGGTTTTTACTGACCAGTCCGTGAAAGACGTATTTTTTTTCGAGTTTTTTCTCGAGGATAAACGTCTCCCGCCGCAGGCCTCGCTTGTCCATGACTTTGCGGAGGGCCGCGCGGACCGTCCCGGGTTCGAGCGGCCGGGACAGAAAATCCGACGCTCCTTGATTGATCCAGTCGAGCAGTTCGTCCGGATGGCCGGGCGGTCCGACGACGATCACGCTCAGGAGTGGATCAAATTTTTTGATGCTCTCGAGCAAGGCTAGGCCCGCGGCCTGATCTCCCTCGCCATCGATGAGCGCGATGCGAATGTCATGGTCTTTGATGAAGGCAAGAGCGTCCTCGCCTGGACCGCAGAAATTCAGACGGAATTCCGCGGCGATGGGGGAATCTTTAAGGAGATCGTAGAGAAAGGGCTCTTTGCCGATAATCAGAAGATGTTCGACGCGTTCATCCGGCATGGTGCTGTTTGTCGAATATCTTAACAATTTCGGCGGACGAGGTCAAACCCCGGCCCTCCTGACCGTAGTCCAGTTTCCAATTCTTATTTCTTGATCGAACCGGGGCGGCCGCGCAGGAACTGGATGCGGACGCGATCCCCGATCTCCTCTTCTATGCGGACGGTTTCGAATTTGGCCTGGACCAGATATTTGAGATGAGCTCGAAGATACGTCAACCCCTGCGTCGAAAGGAAATCGAGCCAGGCGCCGCGCGCGGTTTCGTCCATGAGCTCGGGCGTCTCTTCGACGAACGTCGCCTGTGTCCGCTGCGAAAGCCGGTTCTCGGTGGGCGATCGCCGTTTGGCGTAGATATTCAACCCGTCATAAAGCTCGAGATAATCGAGATGGGGCTGCCAGCGGGTCGCCCAGCGATTGTAACGGTCGTAAAATTTCTTGTTCGACTCCTTGATCCGGGGATCGGACTGCATCTCGTTGATGATGAAGGATTTCAGCTCATCGCCCGCTTCTTTGTAGACTTGATATAACGGAAGGTTGAGATACCTGTAGTAGGTATACCAGCCTCTCGGGATCCAATAATCGCGGAAAAGAAAGGGCGAATAGTCGGAGAACTGTTGAACCCATTCGTGCGACGGGTAGCCGTGCAGGTTGAGATAGATATCCGGCAGCCATTTGGCGTAAAGATTCCGGCGGACAAGAGCCTCCGGCAGCAAGGGCCGAGCCGATCCGCTCAGGGAACCGACGTCGATGCCCAGCGCGCCGTAGCGGCCGGCATGGAGACTGTGAAAAGGCGTCAGTTTCTGCAAATCGTAAGCCAAGGCGGCGCCGTCGGGATTCTCCATCGGCTGGAGAACAAAGTTGATCTTGTTGATGAAGTCCTGATACGTTTTGTCCGAGGCAAGGAGCTCGGCGAGCTTGAGAATGTAATTCGTCGAAGAGACCTCGTTCGCGTGTTGGCGGCCGCTCAAGTAAAGCGTCGGTTTCTGAGCGATCAATCGCGGGACGGAGATGAATTTTCCGCGAGGCTTGGTGATCTCGATCACCGGAACGTTGCGTTTTTCGTAGGACCGGCCGCCCGAATAGGCATTGATCTGCGGGAACTGGCCCAGCCGGTTGACGATCTCCTGGACCATTTCGGGGGACAGGATGCTGCTCGTATCGACGATCGTTGCACCGGGCTTGATCGGCGGAAGCTGGATTTTCGCCGGCGGCTCGGGGGGCATGATGGGAACCGCTTCTTCCTTGTCCATGTCTTTGCAGACGATTTTGAGCTTGATCGAAGTCAGACCGGGATAACTCAATCCCGAGGGGACAAGGCCCTTTTCCGCGAGCTCCCGGTACGAGCCGAGGATATCCAGAAGCGCAAGGTAATCGGTCTCTTTCTCGAACTCGAGTTCCGCGACCAGGCTTTCGACGTGCTCCTCGAGGCCGTTGTAAATCAACGCCGGGACGGAAATCGCCTTGCTCTTCAGCGAAGGGAAGTCGGTTCTCCGGCTGAACTCCTCTTTTCCCTTTTCCTTCCATTTGATGACCATGTACGGCGACGCGGCCAACCAGTCCTCGAAGGTTACTTTGACCTTGGGAGCGTCTCCTTCCGAGGACGGATGGATGACTGGAAAAATGTTTCCGGGGGCCGAAAAGCGCGATGTGTCCTCGGGAAGTTCCTGATCGTCCACGTCGAGATCGGTGATGCCGCGAAGGAAATCCAACGTGTCGAAATAGATCTCGTCATGCAGCGCTTCGAGCGAGCTGATGATCTCTTCATCCAGCCCGAGCCGGTAATCGGGCTCGCTCGACCACAGTTCGATCCTGAGCTGTTTAAAATAGGGTTGCTTGGAGAACTTGGGCTCATCGCCGGTTTTCCGCAGGATATAAGAATAGACGGGGGCCAGGACTTGATCCTGGTAATATTCCCAGAATTTTTCGAGGTCGCCCTGAAGAACGCCGTCGTAAACGACCTGGCTGCCTTTTTCAATGCGGATCCAACCGGTCGTCAATTTCACGTTCCCCCATTCCGGAAGGCTCTTGAGATATGGGATTTCCTTGATCCGCGGCGAGAACTTTTGCTCGAAGAGGACCGCGTTTTTCGCGTCATAGGCGACGATGTCATATATGGGGTCCCGGGCCGGGGCGAGCTCGAAATGGATCTTCTCGAGCGGCAGGGCGAGGTCCCGGGCCAGAAATTCGTCCACCGGATAGAGCTCCTGCAGCCAGCGCGAGGACTCCGCGTAAAATCGCTTTGGACGGCTGAAGTCTTCTTTTTCTTCGGCGAATTTGATGACGAGCTGGCTCACGGCTTTGCCCTTGAGGGCCGGAAGAACTTTTTCCAGGAGCCAGAAAAACCCTTGCTTATAGGACGAGAGCACCTCGACGTCGGCGTGGATCTTGAAGGTGTCGGCGAGGAGGGCCTCGATCTGTTTCTTGATTTTCTGGCGCACCTCCGGCGATTCGCTCAGCCCGAGGCTGATCCTGAACGAAGCCGGGGAATTTTCCAGGCCTTTCATTTTCTCCTGAATGAGACCGACGGCTTCCGCTCCCTCCCATGGGAACGCCTGTTCTTTTTCGAATATCTTCTTGCCGTCGGTGATGGTGAAGCCCTTGACGGTGAGCGCATCGGCCTTGATCGATGAAGCCAACGCTTTCTTGGCGTCCTCCTCGAATTTTGCGTTGTCCTGGGGAAGATAGAACTCGGCCGAGAACGACTCCAGGTTCTTGTCTTTGAATTCCTCTCCGATTTTCTTGAGATTCTGGGCGAAGAAGGCCTCGGCGCCGCCTTTCTCGCCTTTCAAGAACTTTTCGAGGTCGGGAACGACGTCGCCGACCTGCGGCCGGCCGTCTTTATATTCATCGAAATAGGGAAAGGTCTGGCTGAAATAGGTCAGGATCTTTTCGAGCCCGAGACCGTCGGCGCCCGTCAAGACGAGGGCGCTCGATTTGTTGAACGCTTTTGGCACCACTTGGGCCAGACCCCAGGCATTCTCGAGCGGCAGAGGTTTCCATTTGCCGATTCTCTGGAGTTCTTGGAGGAGCGCGTTTGGTCCGACGAGGACAGGAGCGATCAGCGCTTTTTTGTTTTCCACTTCCTTGTCCATATAGACGATGGGGAAAGAAGCTCCGGCCGTGTTAAGAACAAGCTTCGACGCGAACGGGGCGACCCCCTTGATGGCGCCGCTTTGGGGGATGATGATCTTGGATTCCATCGCGTCCGGGATCCCGTCGCGGTCCAAATCGCCGTAGATGCCTTTGGTCGAGAAGAGGCCGAGCAAGTCGAATTCCCGGCCCGCGCCGTCCGCCCGCGACGAATCCTTGAACGACGGGGTCAGCATCCTTTTGGGAGAACCCATGCGCGGCAGGACGGTCGGCAGGTTCCTTTTGCCGTAGCGGAGCCAGAACGACAATTGGGCGCAGCCCGGATAGGAAAGAATGTCCGTTTTCTGGCCGCGGCGGTGGAACTCGCGGAGGGCGCCGAAGGCCTTGTTCGCCCGGTTTTGATCGTCTTCGTCCGTGACGTAAATGTCCACGGCCAGGTCCTTGATCTCGCCGGCGTTGAACGTCAGTTTTTTCAGGGAGCCGGCGCCTTTTTTCAAGGGCGGGAATTCGTAAAGGACGGATTTGATGATCGTTCTCTGAAGGCTGACGCCTTCGCCGCCGAGGTACTGCGTGATGTCCTTTTCGAGCGTCGCGTAGGTCGAGCCTTCTTCACGGCCCCAGATATCCCAGAAATACGGCCAGCGGAGAAAAAAGGCCCGGCCCGCTTGAAGGAGCGCTTCTTCGGAGCCGGCCACGAGGATGATTCCTGTCTGGACCTTGGTCGCGAACACGGCGACGTAGCCCTGGTTGGGACCGAGCTCGGGCACGACGATGTCCTTGCTCTTGATCGCGTCCCGGAGCCATTTGACGTTCGTCCCGATCAGGATGGGATTTTCGACGCGCTCGATGCTGGCGATCTCGGACTCGCGTTTCACGAGAGAAAAATCCTGGGACAGGCTTTCGAGGTTGGCCCGGGCGGCGATATCGGCGGCCACGGCGAGCTCGACGGCGCTGGGATTGTCGGGAATCACGATGCAGAGCGAGATCTTGTCGGCCAGATTGTCGCCGTCCGTGTCCTTGATCCCTTTGCCAAGGAGAAAGAGGTGCGAAAGGCTTCCCATTTCGGCGAGAGCGCTGCCGAGCGCTACGAAAACGATGAATAAAAAGAAAACGACTTTTTTCATTGAAGATTCTCCGTAATGTCAAGCGATAAAGGGGATTATAGAGGCCGGGGGGCTGGAAATCAATGTCCGCGAGGCTGTTGTCGTATTCGGTTGACTTATCAGCTCCTTTGTTTTTATAGTGAAGGCATTCCGAACGAACTTAGGAAGGAGGAGAGATGTTCAAAGAGTTCAAGGAATTCGCGAGCAAAGGCAATGTCATGGACCTGGCCGTCGGCGTCATCATCGGCGTGGCCTTCGGCAAGATCGTGTCCTCTTTCATCAACGACATCGTCATGCCGCCCATCGGCCGCCTGCTCGGCAAGGTCGATTTCTCCAACCTGTATATCAACTTGTCCGGGAAACCTTTCGGATCCCTGGCGGAAGCTAGAAGCGCCGGGGCCGCGACGCTGAATTACGGCCTTTTCATCAACACGGTCATCGATTTTCTGATCATCGCCCTGGTCATATTCATGATGGTGAAATGGGTGAACAAGCTCCGCCGCAAACCCCTCGAAGCCCCGGCCGTCCCGACGACCAAGGAATGTCCATTCTGCTGTTCTCTCGTCCAGATCAGGGCCGTTCGCTGCCCGAATTGCACATCTGAACTCAAAGGTAAGTGAGAGATCGAAACGGCAACAACGTGAGCTTGCCTTTTTTTTCCACGATCGTGGCGCCGAGGGTAGCGCTGCCATAGCTGGTTATGCTGATATTGGCCGCTCCTTAAGACAGTCCCTCGGCGATCGCCCGGACTTAACTCGAAGACAGACCGCAGGACTTGAGGTGCCGGCGATCAATTCTTCTTCCCATTCTTGGCGTAGGCGTTGATGTCGAGAAAGCCATGGCCCGATAAATTGAAGAGGATGACTTTTTCTTTTCCTTCTTTTTTCGCCTGAAGCGCTTCATCGATCGCGGCCGCGACGGCATGGGAGGACTCGGGCGCCGGAAGGATCCCTTCGGCCTTGAAAAACGTCAGACCCGCTTCAAAGATCTTGTCCTGCGAATAGGCCCTCGGTTCGATCATGCCAAGCGACGCCAGGTGACTGACCAGCGGCGCCATCCCATGGTAGCGGAGACCGCCGGCATGGATCGGCAGCGGCACGAAATCCTTCCCGAGCGTGTACATATAGAGCAGCGGCGTCAGACCCGCCGTGTCGCCATGGTCGTATTTCAATTCGCCTTTCGTGAGAGAGGCGCAAGCTTCAGGTTCGACCGCGATAAACCGGATTTTTTGTCCTTCTTTCAAGTTTTTGCGGACGAAGGGAAAGGCGATCCCGCTGAAATTCGACCCGCCTCCGACGCAGCCGATGACGATGTCCGGATGGGCGCCCTGAGCCGCCATCTGCTTTTCAGCTTCTTGGCCGATGACGGTCTGGTGCATGAGAACGGCGTCAAGAACGGAACCGAGGGAATATTTCGTCGCCCGGCTTTTTAGGGCCAGCTCCAAGGCTTCGGAAATGGCGATGCCCAGGCTGCCGGGATGATCGGCATCCCGACCGTAGAACCGTGCTCCGAATTCCGTCTTCGGACTGGGGCTTTCCTCGACCGTGGCGCCGAACATCTCCATGAGGATACGGCGGCCGGGCTTCTGCCGGAAACTGACCCGAACCATGAAGACTTTCACGTTGACTCCGAAAATCGCTCCGGCGTGGGCTAGGGCCGAGCCCCATTGGCCGGCTCCGGTCTCGGTCGTCAGGGTTTCAATGTCTTCTTGGGCGGCGAGGTAGGCTTGCATCAAGGCCGTGTTACTTTTATGGCTTCCCATGGGACCGACGCCTTCATATTTGTAGAAAACGTGGGCCGGAGTGTCCAGGGTTTTTCTCAAGCCCGAGGCATAGATCAGGGGAGTCGGTCTGTAAAGGGCGTATTGCTCAAGGACCTTTTCCGGAATCGGGACGAACCGTTCCAGGCTTCCTTCTTGAGCGATGAACCCTTTGGAAAAGACGGGCTCCAGATCCTGAGGCTGGAGCGGATGTTTCGTTCCCGGATGAAGCGGAGGCCTGGGAAGGGAAGCCAAGTCCGCCTTGATATTGTAAAAATGAGAGGGCAAAGCATTGGCGTCTCGCGCCGAAAAACGTTTTATCGAATTTGTATTCATGGTGATCTCCTTTTGTGGCTCTTGAAAGGGCAAAACAATTTCTTACCTCCAAGGACCGGCCTTAGAGGGAATAGGGGAGTCGGGGGACGGGGTTATCGGGCGGCGGTACCCGCCCACCAGAACCAGGAGGAAACGACACGGGAAGCGCCGCTCTTATTGATGAAGCTTCTCGTATCGTCCATGATGCGCGGAATGATAAGAAAAGATCGCGCGCGTGTCAAATGTTTTTTTGCCCTCGGAGGGCGGTGCCCGGGCGAGAATTCTTTATTCTCGGGGGGCGGCGGAGCTTGTTCACCCATTTCACCATCATGAATATGACCAGGGCGATGATCAGAAAATTTTATTTGGACAAAAAAATCATGTGATATCCTGGGTTGAGTTTCGGCGCTCTTTGGCGAGACGGTCCATGACCTGCTCGATCGTACTCTGTAGGTCGTGCGGTTTGAGCGGCTTGGAGACGTATTCGTCCATGCCCGCTTCCAGGCACTTTTCCCGATCGCCCTTCATCGCGTGGGCCGTCATGGCGATGATCGGCGTGTGATTGCCGGATTTCCGTTCCCGGAGACGGATTTCGGCCGTCGCCTGGTACCCGTCCATTTCCGGCATTTGGACATCCATCAAGACCAGGTCATAGGCGTTTTTATCGAGTGCCGCGAGCGTCTTCTTGCCGTTGTCCACGACCGTCACCTTGTGACCGCGGTTCTCAAGGATTCTGACAGCCAGCTTCTGGTTGATGGGGTTATCCTCCGCCAGCAGGATCGAAAACCGGGTTCGCGGCTGGATCAGAGAATGACGGGTGATCAGGGGCGTTTCGCCCCTTTTTTCCGGCGGCGTCCCCAGAGCCAGCATGATCGCATCCAAAAGGAATGACTGCTTGACCGGCTTCGTCAAATAGGCCGAGAATCCCAACTGCCGGCACCTGATCGAATCCCCTCGAAACCCGGCCGAACTGAGCATCATGATCAAAATATTCCTGTACTCCGGATTCTTGTTGATCTCTTCGGCCAACTCGAATCCGTCCATATGCGGCATGTTGGCGTCGATCAGGATCAACTTGAAGAGTTTGTCCTCCTTCCGGGCTTGATCCAGCCTTTCCAGGGCCTGCCGCGCGCTTTCCGCCGGCGTCGATTTCATGCCCCAATGGGCCAGCATTTCCTGGAGAATCTTGCGGTTGGTCGCGTTGTCGTCCACGACCAGCACCGAGATGTCCTTGAGTTCCTCGAACCGAACCGGGACCTGCCGCTCTTCCTCCTCCACCTGCAGTCCCAACATGGCGGTGAAATGAAACGTGCTCCCTTGTCCGGCTTTGCTCTCGGCCCATATCCGCCCCTTCATGAGTTCCACGAGCTGCGTGGAAATCGCGAGCCCGAGGCCGGTCCCGCCGTAAACCCGTGTTGTCGAGCTGTCCGCTTGAGTGAACGGATCGAAAACGATCTTCAGCTTCTCGGGCGGGATTCCGATTCCCGTGTCGCGCACTTGGAAATGCAGCCGGACTCGATCCGCGAGCCGCTCTTCGATCCCGAGAGAAACGACCACTTCGCCTTTTTCGGTGAACTTGACGGCGTTGCTCAGCATATTGCTCAGGATCTGGCGCAGACGGCCGGGATCGCCCATGAGCTGATCCGGGATATCCGCGGGTATGTCATAGATCAGTTCCAGGCCTTTTTTCTCCGCTTGAATGGCCGCGCCGGAGACAATGGCGTGAACCGTATCCCGGAGGTTGAAGGGGATGATTTCCAGGTCGACTTTTTTGGCTTCGATCTTCGAAAAATCCAGGATGTCGTTAATGATATTCATCAACGATTCGGCCGATGTCTTGACCGCTTCCAAGTACTCCCGTTGCTCATGGGTTAAGTTGGTTTCCAGCGCCAGCTCCGTCATGCCGAAGATCCCGTTCATCGGGGTGCGGATCTCATGGCTCATGTTTGCCAGAAATTCGCTCTTGGCCCGATTGGCCTCCTTCGCCTCTTTCTCCGCTTTTTTCAATTCCGTGATATCCGTGTAAACTGCCATCGCTCCCGCGATTTTCCGGCCGATGAGGATGGGCGAGCTGGCAAAAATGACATGCCTTGGAGTTCCGTCTTTCCGGTAGCGGACGGCCTCGCCGGGAATCATCACCATGCCGTCCAAGTTGATCCGGGAAAATTTTCGGGCTTCTTCTTTGAATTCGGGGGAGACGACGATATCATCGACATCCTTGCCCAGAACTTCGTCTCGCCGCCAGCCGAAGATTCCCTCGGCGCCGGGACTCCATTCGGTGATTCTGGAATGGACATCGGTGGTGACAATGGCGTTAGGAGAGTTGAAGAGAATCGTCTGCAGGTAATTCTGCCGTTTTTCCAGCTCCCCTTCGGTCTTTTTCCGGACCGTAATTTCTTGCTGGAGCTCGGTCGTCCGCGCCGCGACGTTCCGTTCCAAAATGACGGCCCTCTGCCGGATGCTCCGGGTGCGCGCGCGGAAAAGGGCAACGATCAAAGCCAATAAAAGAACGGCAACCAGACCTCGAAACAACCATGTGGTCCAGAATGGCGGGACGACACGGATTTTCAGGGACACCCCTGTCTCATTCCAGAGCCCATCGTTGTTCGAAGCTTTGACTCGAAACGTGTAATGTCCGGGCGGAAGGTTCGTAAAGTTGACGAAATTCCGGTCGCTCGCGCCGTTCCACTCCTTTTCCAAGCCTTCCATAATGTAGGCATAGCGGTTTTTTTTGGGCGCCGCGAAATGAAGCGCCGCGAATTCGAAGGAAATGAACCGGTCCTCCCAGCTCAAAACGAGATCGGAGGCTTCGGTGATCGATCGTTCAAGGACGACCCTGCCGTTGATTTTCTGCCCGGGGAGCACGGTTTTATTGGAAATTTGGAAATCGGTGATCGCGACACCGGGAGGATAGGGATTGTCTTTGATCATCCCGGGGAAAAAACTGTTGAGACCTTGAGATCCGCCGAAAAACATTTCCCCGCCGCGGGTTTTAAAATAAGCGCCGCCGTTGAATTCATTGCTCTGCAAGCCGTCCGAAACGTCATAGGTTTTAACGCTCCGGGATGCGGGATTGAAGCGGCTGATCCCGCGAACGCCGGAGAGCCAGAGGTTGTCCGATTCATCGATCAGAATCCCGTAAAACGAATTGCTCAGAAACCCATCCTTTGTCGAAAAGGTGGTGAAGGTCCCCGTCTTCGGATCAAGCCTACTGAGCCCGCCCTCGGTCCCGATCCATATGTTACCTGCGGCGTCCTCATTGAGGGACATGACGTAATCATTGCAGAGACTGTTGGGATTGGCCTGGTTGTGCCGGAAGGCGGTGAATCGATCTGTTTGCCGATCCAAGCGGTTCAGTCCGCCCCCGAATGTCCCGACCCATAATATCCCTGATCTGTCGTCGAAAAGGATGCGGGCGCGATTATGGCTTAAACTCCCGGGAACGGCCGGATCGTTTTGATAGCGGATGAATGAATTTTTCCCGGCGATAAACTTGTTGAGCCCGCCTCCATCCGTCCCCACCCAGAGTGTCCCGAAACGATCGATCAACAGGCATCGGACGAAGTTGTGGCTCAAGCTGCCGGGATCATTGGCATTGTTGAGATAATGAGTGAACGTTTTTTTTATCGGGTCGTATTTGTTCAGGCCGCCTCCGAGCGTCCCGATCCAGACGACGTCGGAACGATCAACGCGGACGGCATAGACGAAATTGTTGTTCAGACCGGTGGGATTGCCGGGTGTGAATTGAAAACGCGTATAGAGGTCGGATTTTCGGTCCAAATAACATAAACCTTTATCCTCGGTCCCGATCCAAAGGTTCCCTTGAGAATCCTCCCCGATGGCCCGCAGATAGTTGGAAATGAGGCTATTGGGATCATTAGGATAGCTTTGATAAAGCTTGAACCTCATTTTATCGGGAACGTATTGACTGATGCCTCTCCCTCGAGTCCCGATCCAGAGCACGCCGGTCTTATCTTCAAGAATGGAACAAATATTATCGTAAATAAGGCTTTCGGGCTTGGCGGGATCGTTGCGGATGACGGAAAAATTCCGCTTTTTGGGATCGAAAATACTGAGCCCTGCGTGAGTTCCGATCAAAAGGCGGTCCGAACGATCCTGATAAATGACGTAAACGTCGTTGCTGCTCAAGCTTCGGGGATTAGTATACTCATTATGATAGTGGGTGAATTTGCCGGTCTTCCGGTCTAGAGCGTTCAACCCGCCGCCTTCCGTTCCGACCCAGAGCGTTCCTCCGCGGTCTTCGTAGAGAACGCGCACCTGATTATTGCTCAGGCTCCCGGGATCGCGGGGATCATAGCCGTACCGCGTGATTTTATCCGCCTTAAAGTCAAAGGCATGCAACCCTCCGTTTGTCGCCAGCCACAGGAGGCCCGCCTTGTCTTCATATATGGAATAGATAGCGCTCCGGCTCGCCGCGTTCGGCCCCTCCCGGGATTCCCGGACGAATCGCTTGAATTTGCCCGTCTTCCGGTCAAGGGCGTTCAGCCCGCTGCCTTCCGTGCCGATCCAAAGGTTTCCCGAGGCGCGCCCTTCATGAATGGCAGAGATGGCGTTATGGCTCAGGCTCAAGGGATCCTGAGGAGCGTTAAGAAAACGGGTGAAATTATCCAGGTCCCGGTTGTATCTATTCAAACCCCTGTTCGTGCCCACCCAGATGGTTCCCTGGGAGTCCTCGAAGAGAACTGTCACCGTATCATTGCTCAAGCTATTCGGATCATCATCCGCAAGCCTGTAGATTTTCATTTTGAGGCCGTCGTATCGGTTCAGGCCGTCTTCCGTTCCGATCCAGATAAATCCCTTTCGGTCTTGAATGAGGGAGAGCGCAGATCCTTGGGTCAGACCTTCCTTGATCGAAAGATGGATGAAATTGTTCGAGATTTCTTGGGCCGCCAGGGGTGTTCGCGCCAGTAAAGAGATTCCCATGAGACTCAAGAGGAGAGCGGTCCGGATCCTTCTTTTCCTCCGGCGCGAAAAAGCGTCATCTAAAAAAAAGGCAAGATGTCGGCCAGCGTTCATGGATATCCCCCTTTAAATCAATTCAAACGCTTCGTGCTGCGGGTCCGTTTGGATCATCTCGACGACCCTTGGAAAGCATATCCCCGCCTGAAAAACATTGTCAACACTTATTTGGAACTTGTCAAATGAATGGTAAACGCATCTGACTGGGGTCCTGGTCGCTGGAATTCCTTTTAAAAAACGAACCCCAAACCGAACGACAGGCCCAGCGACGAGGTTTTCAACCAGCTTTTCCACTCGGGACCGTCTTGCCCGACGCGAAAGGTGAAGATATCCCTGCCCTTGCCTTCACCGCTGGCGTAGCCATAGCCGAGGACGCGATAGACGAGGCCGCCGTTCATGAAGAGAAACGGCGCGATGTCCAAAATGATCCCGCCGCCGAAGTTCAATCCAAGCCCGATATATGTCGCGCGATATTTCACGCCGTACATCTCCGCGCCCTGATCGACCGTCAGCCAGGGAACGCTGATCCCGACGAGGATGTAGGGTTTGATCGCGAAATCCTTGACAAGAAACGTCCGGCCGTCGATCTCGAAGGACCGATAGAACGATGACCCGGCGCGGTCCTTGAAGGCGGAGGGATGGCGCGAGTTCACGTAAAGGAGCTCCCAGAGCCAGGAGTTCCGTTTGAAGCCCAAGCCGAACCCGAAGGCCGTCGCGTTTTTCATTTCCGGAACGAAAAAGGCTTTATCGAAGCACCATAAGACGAGGCGGCCGTCGAAGTCGCCCTTGAAGGCGAGCGATTGGCCCGACACGGCGATGAAAAAGCCTTCTCCGGTTCGCTTGAGATCCTGCGCCGAGGCCGATGCGGACGCCAAGGTCACGAGCGACAGGAGGATCGAGATCCAGGATCTCTTCACGGAGTCTTCACACCTCTGGGGATATTAAAGGTCGGTGGAAAAATTGTCAAATAAAAGGGGGGAAGAGATCCCCTCTAGACATTCCGGATCTCACGTCCGGCTCAGAGGGTCTCAAGAGAAGAGTCGCGCTCAAAGGCTGGTTTCCGTTCGACGATAATGATAATATTTGAAGCCGATGATCCGCGCATCCGAATTAAAAAAAGGAGAGGCCGTCAAGATCGACGGAGATCCTTGCATCGTCGAGTCCATCACCGTCCAGACTCCGGGAGCGCGCGGGGCCGTGACGCTGTACAAGGTCCGATTCCGCAATGCCCTGACCAAACGCAAGACGGACCAGACGTTCCGCGGCGACGACGTCTTGGACGAAGCGGACATGGCCCGCCGTCCGGTTCAAATTTTGTACGGCGACGCCGCGGGTTTCACGTTCATGGATCTCGAGGACTACAGCCAATTCACTCTGACCAAGGACGACCTCGAAAATGAATGGCTCTACCTGACCGAAGGGCAGGAAGGATTGTTGGCCCTCATTGCGGACGGCCGGGTCATCGGCCTCGAGCTGCCGCTCCTCGTCCCCTTGAAGATCGTGGAGACCAGGCTGTCAATGAAGGGCGGCTCGGTGACGGCGCGAACGAAGCCGGCCGTGTTATCCACGGGTTTGGTCATCCAGGTTCCCGAATATCTATCGACCGGGGAAGTCGTTCGGGTGGACACACGTTCCGGATTGTATGTGTCGAAAGCGTAATTATCGAAGCCGATGACGAGAAGGAGATCGGGTCAGCGCTTTTTAGGCGTCGTCCCATCGTCGCAGGGCTCGTCGGCATCGTAGTTCCTGGCCATTTCCGAGTCCTGGGCTTTCGTGCATAAGGGAAGAGGTTCCATCTCTTTTTTGCAGCAGAACGGGATGGGCTGTCCTTTTTTGATCGTGATTTGACGGTTGCATTCCCGGCATTTATAGATGAGTTCGCTCATGTTCCATCTCCCTCAACTTCAATTAACGTCCAAAGCGGAATTAATTTATCATGACCGGGGCGTAAAATCAATGTGTTATCCGCCTTCTTTTTTTTGGATATATTTCTGGTGATATTCTTCGGCTTTGGTGAATTCGGAAGAGGGGACGATCTCGGTGACGATGTTTTTCCGGAATCGACCGGATGCGTCGAACTCGGCTTTGACGGCCTGGGCCTTGGTCTTCTGATCTTCAGAGTGGTAAAAGATGACCGAGCGATATTGGGTTCCCACATCCGGGCCCTGCCGATTCAATTGAGTGGGATCGTGGAAGGTGAAAAACGCCCGGACCAGGTCTTCATAGGAGATCAGGGAGGGGATAAAGATCACCCGGACGGATTCGACATGCCCTGTCTCGTTGGAGCAGACATCGCGATAACTCGGATTTTTAGTGTGTCCGCCCGTATATCCGACCACGGTCTCCACGACTCCGGGCAGTTTACTGAACTTGTCCTCTACGCCCCAGAAACAGCCTGCGGCGAAGGTGGCGATCTCTGTTTCGGCCGTCATGGGGGCGGCAAAGACCGAAAGTCCGGCTGCGGCGGGAGCAGGCGTCGGATTTTCCGCCCGCTCAGCGCCTGTTTTTTTGAACGTCAGCGCCGCCGAGTTGATGCAGTAGTGCCGCCCCGTCGGGGCCGGGCCGTCGTCGAACACATGTCCGAGATGGGCGCCGCAATGGGCGCACCGGACCTCGACCCGCGCCATTCCGAACGATCGATCTTCGAGGAAAACAAGAGCATCCTTGGCGGCCGGATCGGAGAAACTGGGCCAGCCCGTCCCGTGTTCGTACTTGGTTTCGGACTTGAAGAGGAGGGCTTCGCAGGCAGCGCAATGATATTCGCCCTTTTCCCAAAAGTCGTTATAGACGCCGCTCCCGGCCGGCTCCGTGCCGCATTGGATCATGACCCGGTATTGCTCCGGGGTGAGCGTTTTTTTCAAATTCTCCGGAATCACGGCCTTGGCCAGCATTTTCATGGACGCCTCCCTGATTCATTTATATACATAAATCCCATAGTATTAGTATAGAATAAAACCGCGAAAAGTCAATTTGGAGGGGGAACCCGCTTCGCTTTTCCCCCTTCCAACGGGCACCGGGAAGACCCGGTCGCCCTGCCTCCCTTTCTCGGGCGGGGCATGAAACCCCGCCCTGCGACCAAGGGGGCGGCTCCCCCTTAGATCCCTCTATGAGCGGTTCCCCGTGGCAAGCCACGGGGAACCGCTCATCAAGGAGCCGAGGTCCGTTCAATGTCGGGGAGAAAAACTAGGCGATCGAAATCGTGTTTAACGGCCGGGGATCTGTCTTAGGATCCTTTTAATTCGCGCGGCATCGGTATAATGGAAATCCGTGGATCTCGGTCACGAACTCGACGCTGTCCTTCTTGATGACGCCCTCGCCGGTCAAAGAGCTGAACAGGTCCTCGGCGGGCGCGCTGTCGAGGAGGAAATATAGGGCGTATTTTTTTTCGATGAGGAACGCGACCGTTTTCTGGAGCGTCGGCCCGTTCGTCCAATTAAAACGATAGGCGGGAATTCCCGTATAGAGACGGAGCGGGCCGCTCAGCTCATCGCAGAAAATGATGGCGTTGGGCGCGACGTTATCCCGCACGCTCAGGCAGGTGGTTTCCTGATGGAAAATTCCCATGGTGTATCTGTCTTTCGAATAAAACAGGGGATAACCCGCGCAGAACGCGACGATCAGAAATTTGGCGACAAGGGATTTGTCGAATATTTTCGCTATGGCCATTACGCCGAAAGCATAGAGCATCGCCAGGAACGGATAGGCCGGCACGAGATATCGCTCGTGGCGGATGCTCTGCGCGGCATAGAAGGCGACGAAAGATATGACCGCGATGAGACAGGTGAGGCCGATGGCCCGGCGTTTCGGCCGGGCCAGACAGACGCCCAGCCCGACGACCATGAGAGCGGCGCCCAGGATTCCGAAGACCTGGCCGATGCTCTTAAGGTGATAAACAAGCCCCGGTCCGACATTCTTCCACAGCATCTGGCTTTGGGTTAGGGGCTCATAAACGAGCCGGAAAACGGTTCCCAAAAGACGCTGGGTGTACAAGCCCAGGGGAAGAAGGCCGAAAAAAAAGGCCCCGGCGCCGAACGACGCGGCGTTTTTGAACAATTCCATCCATCTGCGTTCGGTCCGGAATTTCAACCAGAAAAGATAGGCGAGGGGAAAAGCCCCCATGATGTTCGAATACCGGACGAGAAGCGAGAATCCGAAACAGGCGCCGGCGATGAATGGCCAAAAGAAACGCCGGGCCTTGATGGCCTTGGCGAGACCAACCGCGCTCAGGGCGAGCAAGGCCATCGACGGCACGTCGCTCATAAGGAGGACCGTATTTTCAAACACCTGGGTGTTGAACATGACCGCGGCGCTCAGGCATAGGCCGAAGAACATATCCACCCGCTTCGATCCCATATAGAAAAACAAGAAGATCAACAGGATATTCAAGAACGGCAGGACCCAGAAAGCCGAGGCCCGGCCGCCCAGCTTGACGAAGGGATAGAGAAGAATCGATACGCCCGGAGGGAAAACGTTGTAAACGGACCCTTTTTTCAGGTCATAGACATAATGGCCGTGAGGGCTTAAGAGGAATATCCATTTTTCGTCCGGGGGCTTCTCTGCAAAACTCTGATAAATCTGGGGAATCAGGGGATCGACGTATTCGGTCCGGAGAAACCCGTTCCGGGCCATGAGATCGGCTCCCTGAAGGTAAGCATAGGTGTCGCATCCCGAGACGGCGACGGATCGATTCGCCAGAACTTGGGCCTGGTAAATCCCCACGAGGACGAGAAAAAGAACGAGCGGCAGAGTGAATAAAACTTTTTTCGGTATTCGGGAAAGGATCTTCCGTTCGCCGTCCGCGTATCTCGAATAGAAGGGGGCCGCCGCCTTGGTCACCAGCTTTGAGAGCAAATTCAGGAGGATGACTCCCGAGATACAAAAGGCCGCCGCGAGAAGGAATTTGACGAAGGGCAAAGCCACGTCCAAAGCGAATACGCCGAGGCTCACCGGCTTGGGATACAAAGGGAGGCTGGGACTGAGAACCCTGAGCGCTCCCGGACCCGTCCACCGAAAATCAATGGAGCCGTTGCCGCCGCCGTCGAAGTATCGGATGAGGAGGCGGTGATTTCCGCCGGACAGATCGGTTTCCATTTCCATTGTGCGCAGCGGGTGGATTCCCCCGTTGTCGATCAGTGGCTTGTCGTCGAGAAAGACCCAGGATCCATCGTCCGAGCTGACGGTGAACTTGTATTTCGCGTTCCTGGGAACGAAGACGAAGCCTTCCCAGACGATGCTCGACCGGTTGGGATCTTTGACCTTTTCCACGATCTCGCTTTTCTGAAAACGGATGACGGGATCGAGGGCGTTCCAGACCGGGGTTCCGGTCCAGGTATCATTGGCATAATAACGTCCGCTGAGGCCTCGCCGGGGCGCAGCTTTTTCGGCCGCCAGGATCAAAAAGGAAAGGCCGATGACGAGCGCGACGAAAAGATAAACTTTTTTTGGCGCGGGCGAGAGAAACCGTTCGATCCGGGAACGCACATCCCGCTTCGGCGAAATGGGGTTCAATTCAGGGACTCCGATATTTTTGTCGGCAGGCCGGAGAGGCACTTTCGTCATGTTATGAGAAAAAACGTCCCGTTTTTCAATGGATTCGAGGCTATAATAAATAAGCCAAAAGAAGCGGAAAGTCAATTTGGTGTACTGGGTCAGGACATGGCGGACACCTCTTTCGCCTTGTGGGATCGCTTCCATTTCTGAAAGTACTCATAGGGCGTCTGGTAGGCTAGCGATTGATGGGGACGAATATAGTTAAACTCAT